>Ga0207872_100074_pt1 | contig 93052 bp, 82 predicted proteins | sample Passage260B_FD_187372 | JGI IMG/M metagenome (GOLD analysis project Ga0207872, IMG submission 187372) | Cellulose adapted compost microbial communities from Newby Island Compost Facility, Milpitas, CA, USA - Passage2 60B (SPAdes) (version 2) ...
CATAAGGAAGAACACCAAAAGCGCTTACAAGGGAAAGGTTCTTTTCAAGTTCGCATCCAGAATCCAAAAAAGGTGCCCACACTAGCTTGACTCAGACCCGGGATGTCGTTTGGTTGTGGCGGATGTCGACTTTTGATATAGTGGTTACTAATCAGGCAAGGGAGGAAAACGGGTGAAAAAATTTGTGCTGGACAACGGCCTTCGCGTCCTTGTCGAATCCATTCCGACCTGCCGTTCGGTGTCCTTCGGCATCTGGGTCAAAGCCGGTTCCCGCCACGAAACCCCGGAGACGAACGGATTTTCCCATTTTATCGAACACATGCTTTTCAAGGGAACCAAACGGCACACCGCCCGGCAGATCGCCGACCGGTTCGACGGCATCGGCGGGAACGTGAACGCCTTCACCTCCAAGGAATATACCTGCTATTACGCCAAGGTGCTGGACGAACATCTGCCCATCGCGGTGGACATGCTGGCGGACATGTTTTTCGAGTCCTTGTTCGCGGAGGAAGAGCTGGAGAAAGAAAAAAACGTCATCATCGAAGAAATCGCCATGTACGAGGATACGCCGGACGATACGGTTCACGACCTGGCCGTCCGCGCGGCCTTTGGCGACGATCCGCTGGCTTTCAGCGTGCTGGGGTCCGCCGAACGGTTGAGGGCGGCGAAGGCGGAGGACCTGCGCGGCTTCATGGCGCGCCGGTACGGCGTCGACACGACGGTCATCAGCATCGCCGGCAACGTGAACGATTCCGTGACGGAGCTGATCGAACGCCACTTCGGCGGTTTCAGCCGGAAGGCCGGCGAGCCGAAGGTGAGCCGCCCGGAATTCCGGTCCGGCTCCCTGTTCCATCCCAAGGCGACGGAACAAAACCATCTGTGCCTCATGTTTCCCGGTTGCGCCATCACCGATCCGAAATTGTACGCGATGATTCTGCTCAACAACGTGTTCGGCGGCGGCATGAGCTCCCGGCTGTTCCAGGAGATCCGGGAGAAGCGGGGTTTGGCTTATTCTGTCTATTCCTATCATTCCGCCCATTCCGACGTCGGCACCCTGACGGTTTACGCCGGTACGGCCCCGAAACACACCCGCGATGTCTACGAGCTGACGCTGGAACTGTTGGGCGAACTGGCGGCCGCGGGACTCACGGAAGAGGAACTGAAGCGGGGGAAAGAACAGCTCAAGGGCAATCTCATCCTCAGTCTCGAGAGCACGGGCAGCCGCATGAACCGGCTCGGGAAAAACGAGCTCATGCTCGGCCGCCACGACACGCTGGACGAGCTGCTGGACAAAATCGAAAGCGTCACCCTTGACGATATAAATGAAATGATCGGCCGTCTGCTGTCGAAACCCTGCGCCATCGCCCTGGTGGGGGCGGAGGAATCGGCGCTGGACGGAATCGGGAGGGAATTCGTTGTATCGCATTCTTTTCAAGAGGTTGCCCGGCAATGAGGACATTCCGCTGCCGCGCCGGATGTCCGACCTGGCGGCCGGCTTCGACCTGCACGCCGCCGTGGCGGAACCGGTGACGCTGAATCCGGGCCAGCGGGCGCTCATTCCCACCGGCTTCGCCATGGCGATGCCGCCGGATCTCGAAGCGCAGGTTCGCCCGCGCAGCGGTCTGGCCCTGAAGCACGGCGTCACCTGCCTGAACACGCCCGGCACCATCGACGCCGACTACCGCGGGGAAATCAAGGTGCTGCTGATCAATCTGGGGGACGAGCCCTTTACCATCGCCCGCGGCGAGCGAATCGCCCAAATGGTGTTCCACCGGCTGCCCAAGGTATGCCTCGAGGAAACCGACGAGCTCCCCGAGACGATGCGGGGCGCCGGAGGCTTCGGACATACCGGCAGATGATACGGCAAACAAAACCTACCCCGGTTCTCTCGAGCCGGGGTTGTTGCATGACGGACGGCCGTGCCGCCTCCGGAACGAAGACGGCGCGTAAGCCGTCCGGCCGGTCCCGCCCGCACCCCGCGCTGGGCGGCTGCATACCATGTGACAAAGCCTCCAAACCGGAAGGTGGTTCGCCGGATGCTGACGGGCGTGCAGATCGTGTTGGCCGGCGGGGACGCAAGGCAGCTGGAGGTGATCCGCAAGCTCACCGAACTGGACGCGTCCGTGACCGTGGCCGGTTTCGAGCGGGCGGAAACGCCTCCCGGCGCCGTCAAGGCGGAATGGACGCCGGAGGTGCTGGCGTCCGCGGACGCGCTGGTTCTGCCGGCGGTGGGCACGGACGACCACGGCGTCATTACCGCCAGGTACAGCGAGCGGGAAATGGTGCTCACGGACGCCCACCTGGCCGCCATGCCGCCCAGCGGCAAGATTTATACGGGGCTGGCCAAGCCGTATTTGCGGCGGCTGTGCGAGAAGCACCGGATCGGGCTGGAAGAGCTGTTCGACCGGGACGACGTGGCCATCTACAACTCCATCCCCACCGCGGAAGGGGCCATCATGATGGCCATGCAGCACACCGACATCACCATCCACGGTTCCCGCTGCATGGTGCTTGGCATGGGCCGGACCGGTCTGACGCTGGCGCGGGCGCTCATGGGACTGGGCGCGTCCGTGAAGGTCGGGGTGCGCCGGGCGGAATCATTTGCGCGGGCTCATGAGATGCGCTTCGAGCCTTTCTACCTGGATGATCTCGCCAGGCAGGCGCAGGATGTCGACTTGCTTTTTAACACGATTCCGACTATGATAGTCACAGCGCAAGTGATCGCGGCGCTTCCCCCGCACGCGGTCGTGATCGATCTGGCTTCCCAGCCCGGCGGAACGGATTTCCGCTACGCCGAGAAACGGGGCATCAAGGCGATGCTGGCGCCCAGCCTGCCAGGCATTGTCGCTCCGAAAACGGCGGGACGCATCATGGCGAACAGCCTTGCCCGGGTCATCCTGGAGGACTACCGGAAGCGGGGGAATGCGTCATGAACTGGCAAGGGATTGTCGTCGGCTACGCGGTGACCGGTTCGCATTGCACCCTGCCTGAAGTGATGCCCCAGATCCGTCGGTTCGTGGAAGCCGGCGCCGAGGTGGTTCCGGTCGTCTCCCACAGCGTCATGACGACCGACACCCGTTTCGGCACGGCGGAGCAGTGGAAACGCGAGCTCAAGGAAATCACGGGCAACGACCTCATCGGTTCCATCGTGGAAGCCGAACCCCTCGGCCCCACCAAGAGGTTCGACCTGTTGGTGATCGCGCCGTGCACGGGGAACACGACCAGCAAGCTGGCCAACGCGATTACCGACAGCGCGGTTTTGATGGCCGCCAAGGCGCAGATGCGCAACGGCCGCCCGCTCGTCCTGGCGATCTCGACCAACGACGGGCTCGGCCTGAACGCCGCCAACATCGCAAAGCTCCTGGTGACGAAAAACATTTATTTCGTACCCTTCGGGCAGGACAATCCGCACCAGAAACCGAATTCGCTGGTGGCGCGCATGGATCTCCTGCTGGAGACCTGCGAAGCGGCCTTGCAGGGGAAACAGATCCAGCCGCTGCTCATCGAACGGTTCCGGTATGCCTGAGAACGCAAGAGGGGACGGACGACGGCGGCAACGAACGTCACGGCGGAATGAACGTCATGACGGACGGATGCCGCGGCGGAACGGACGTTACGGCGAACGGATGCCGCGGCGGAACGGATGACGAAAGAAACGATGCCGGAAAAAACGAACGTCCGGAGACGGCGGGGCGCGAGCGGAACCGGCTGCAATTTTGGCGGAGCAAGAGATGGGGGAACCGAAAACCATGGCGAAGACACGGTACAACGTCGCCGTCGTCGGCGCGACGGGCGCCGTCGGGGAACAGATGCTGAACATGCTGGACGAGCGCGATTTTCCGATTGAGAGACTTAAGCTGCTCTCTTCGGCGCGTTCCGCGGGCAAAAGGCTCAAGTTTCGCGGCGAGGAACTGACAGTGGAGGAAGCGACGCCGGAGAGCTTCGAGGGCGTCGACATCGCGCTGTTCAGCGCCGGAGGCGACGTCAGCCGCAAGCTGGTGCCGCAAGCGGTGGAACGCGGCGCGGTCTGCATCGACAACACCAGCGCCTTCCGTATGGACCCCGCTGTTCCGTTGGTGGTGCCGGAGGTCAACGCGCACAAGATCGCCGAACACAACGGCATCATCGCCAATCCGAACTGCTCCACGATCCAGATGGTGGTGGCGCTGAAACCGTTGTACGACCGATACGGGATCGAGCGCGTCATCGTTTCCACCTATCAAGCCGTATCCGGAGCCGGCGCCCGCGCGGTGGAGGAAACGCTGCGGCAGACGCGGGAGCAACTGGCCGGCAACTCCTTCGATCCGGACGTGCTGCCCGTGGCTTCCCTGCCGGTGAAGCACCCGATCGCCTTCAACGCGATTCCCCAGATCGACAAGTTCCAGGACAACGGCTATACCTTCGAAGAAATGAAAATGGTCAACGAGACGAAAAAGATCATGGGCGACGACCGGATCCGGGTGTCCGCCACCTGCGTGCGCATTCCGGTCCTGCGCGGCCATTCCGAATCGGTGTATGTGGAGCTGGCCGGCGATTTCGACCTTGACGAGGTCAGGGAACTCTTGTCCAAGGCGCCCGGCGTCATCGTGCAGGACGACCCGGCAAGCCAGCTTTATCCGCAAGCCGTTCACGCGGCCGGCCGGAAGGAAGTGTTCGTGGGGCGCATCCGGCGCGACCTGACGAATCCGCGCGCGCTCAACCTGTGGATCGTCTCCGACAACCTGCTGAAGGGCGCCGCCTGGAACGCGGTGCAAATCGCGGAGCATCTTGCGGCCCGGTAACGGAGGAGGAACACCCATGGAGTTCGGCCGGCTGATCACGGCGATGGTTACCCCGTTCAACGAAAACCTCGAGATCGACTGGGAGACGACGGGAAGGCTCATCGACTACCTGATCGAGGAACAACAGACCGACAGCATCGTTGTCAGCGGCACGACCGGCGAATCGCCGACGCTGACCGACGAGGAAAAGCTGGCCCTGTTCCGCTACGCGGTGGAGCGCGCCGCCGGCAGGTGCCGCATCATCGCCGGCACCGGCAGCAACGATACGGCGCATTCCGTGCATCTTACCCGCGAAGCGGAGAAGATCGGCGTGGACGGGGTGCTGGTCGTGGTGCCCTATTACAACAAGCCGAGCCAGGAAGGATTGTACCGGCATTTCCGCGCCGTCGCCGAAGCGACTTCGCTTCCCGTCATGATGTACAACGTGCCCAGCCGGACGGTCACCAGCCTCTCCGTGGAAACGACATTGCGCCTGGCCGAAATTCCCAATATCCTTGCCGTCAAGGAATGCGCCGGCATTGATCACATGACGGCCATCCTGCGCCGCAAACCGGAACGCTTCCGGGTGTACAGCGGCGAAGACAGCCTGACGCTGGCGACCCTGGCCATCGGCGGCTATGGCATCGTAAGCGTGGCCAGCCACATTATCGGCCGGAAAATGAAAGCGATGATGAACGCCTATCTGGACGGCCGGGTGGAGGAGGCGGCACGCCTGAACCTGGAATGCTATCCGGTGTTCCACGGCCTGTTCAATTGTCCGCATCCGGTGCCCAATCCGGTGCCGGTCAAATACGCCCTGTCCCTGCGCGGCATCCCGGTGGGCGGCGTCCGGCCGCCGCTGGCGGATGTGAGCGAGAAGGAGGCGGAATTTCTCCGCCAATTGCTCGCCTAAGCGGGGGAGCGCTTTCGCATCCCGACCGGTGTCCCTTGCGGAGCGCCGGTTTTTACTTTTTCCTCCGATCATGTATAATAGTTGCTGAGTGATTGGGTGCGGCCATATTGCTGTTTGACAACTCCATAATGGTTCGGGATCGTCGAGACGGTTTGGGAGGTACTTCATTTGCCAAAAAAGAACAGCCAGGAGAAACTGCTCATTTTCGCACTGGGCGGTGTCGGCGAGATCGGCAAGAACATGTACGTCGTACAGTACGGCAACGACATCGTCGTGGTGGACGCGGGTCTCAAGTTTCCCGAAGAAGACATGCTCGGCATCGACGTCGTCATCCCGGACATTACGTATCTGGTGGAGAACCGGGAGAAGGTGCGGGCGATCCTGCTGACGCACGGCCACGAGGATCACATCGGCGGGTTGCCCTACATCCTGAAGAGCCTGAATGTCCCGGTGTACGGAACGCGGCTCACGCTCGGGCTGGTGGAGCACAAGCTGAAAGAGGCCGGTTTGCTGGGCGAGACGGAACGCCACCTGATCCATCCCGATTCGCAGCTCCGGTTCGGCTCGATTCGCGCCGCGTTTTTTCGCACCAACCACAGCATCCCGGATTCCGTCGGCATTTGTCTCGACACTCCGGAAGGCACCGTGGTCATCACCGGCGACTTCAAGTTTGACCACACGCCGGTCGGCGGCCAGTATGCGGATTTGCAGCGGATGGCGGAAATCGGCCGCCGCGGCGTGCTCGCGCTGCTGTCGGACAGCACCAACGCGGAGCGACCGGGCTTCACGCCCTCGGAAAGCAACATCGGCAAGGAGCTCGCTTCGATTTTCCGCGCGGCGAAGCAGCGCGTGGTCGTGGCGACTTTCGCCTCGAACATCCACCGGATCCAGCAGGTGATCTATGCCGCCGCCGAAACACGCCGCAAGCTGGCGGTGGTCGGCCGCAGCATGGTCAACGTGGTGACCATCGCCTCGGACCTGGGGTATCTGGACATCCCCGACGGCATGCTGATCGATCCGGAAGACGTGAACAAACTCCCCGCGGACAAGGTCGTCATCCTGTCCACGGGGAGCCAGGGCGAACCGATGTCCGCCCTGACCCGCATGGCCCGATCCACCCACCGCACCGTGGACATCCTGCCCGGGGACACCGTGGTCATCGCCGCCACGCCCATTCCGGGCAACGAACGCTACGTCGGCCGGACGGTCGACGAACTCATGCGCCTCGGGGCGCATGTCATCTACGGCCCCGGCCCCGCCTCGCCCGTGCACGTGTCGGGGCACGGCAGCCAGGAAGACCTGAAGCTCATGCTGAACCTGATGCGCCCGAAATACTTCATTCCGGTGCACGGCGAATACCGGATGCTTCGTCACCATGCGATGCTGGCCGAAGCGGTGGGCATCGACAAGGAAAACATCTTCATGATCGAGAACGGCGACACCGTGGAAATCCAGAACGGCCAGGCCCGCAAGGGCGCCAGGGTGCCGTCGGGGAACGTGATGATCGACGGCCTCGGCGTCGGCGACGTGGGCAACATTGTCCTGCGGGACCGCAAGCTCCTGTCGCAGGACGGCATTTTGGTGATCGTGGTGACGCTCAGCAAACAGGACGGTTCGATCCTGTCCGGACCCGACATCATTTCCCGCGGCTTCGTTTACGTGCGGGAGTCGGAAGGGCTGCTGGAGGAAGCGAACCGGATCGTGGCGCAGACGTTGCAGAAGCTGGCGGGCGAGAACATCAGCGAATGGGCTTCCCTGAAGAACCACGTCAGGGAAGCGGTCGGAAGATTTTTGTATGAACAGACAAGAAGAAGACCGATGATTCTGCCGATCATCATGGAAGTCTGAGCAATTTGCGCATCACCCTGCACTCGCAACTGCCAAAAAGGAGCTGTCCCGAAAGTCACATAAGACAAAGGGACCGCTCCTTTCTATTTGGCGGAACAAAAAGAAAACCCTCTCTTTGGCACATGCAAACAACGGGCGGCCCCACCGCCAATGGAGGGGTTCTTTGTTTTTTCAGTAACCGCGGATCAGGGAAATGACCGGGAAATACGACGGTAAGCGGATGGGTGGCCGTAAATCCGGAATTCATCCGATGAGCGATCCAACGTCGGAACTGCCGGACGCGCCGTCCGATGCCGCGCCGGCCTCGTCGGCGGATTCGGAGGGCGGCGATCCGACGCATGAACCCGGAGTTCCGGCAGCTGCCCGCCCCTTCATCATTATGTCGAAGGAATGAAGCCGCTGAGTGATCGGGAAACGCTGGTCACCGTGCGGGAAAGGGGCGTCGGTCGGTGGTACGAGTACCGGGTGGACATGGAAGCGCGAACCGTCACCGCGTGGGGCGAAATCCCGGACAGAACCGGCTATGAGAGGGCCAGCCCGACCGGGGAGTGGACGGCGGCGTGGGACCGGCAAACACCCGGCATCTGGGGAGTGTCCGCCCGCACCGGCGAGAAGGTCCAACGGACGCAGGGCGAAATGGACTGGAGTCCGATCTGGTGCGGCGGCGGCAGCGGCTTCTGCTATTTGCACGACACGGGTGAGGACCTGGGCGACGGGGCCGGGCCCGTTCACGCCCTTGCCTATTACGACATCCGTACGGGGACCGAGGAGATTTTGCCGTTTGAGCGGGGATACTGGGGCCGCATCGCCTGACTGGATCCGGACCGAAGCATCGTGGCCTGCAACGGTTTCGACGATGCCAACGCGGTGAAAGTGGTTAACCTGAAGGACCAAACGGAGAAACAGATCCTGAGCGTCTAGCCGCGATGACGGCAGGGAACCGGCCTTCGTCACGCCTGATTACGCCCGTATCGGCTGCATGGAATGGGCGCCTTCCGGCGACCGGCTGTTTGTCGCTTTCAATGTCGAAGGCGCTCAGGATCGGCATTATGTGGGGTGGGTGAAAGTCGAACCGGTTTGAATTTGGAGGATTCCGCCCCCAGGGCATCTTGTCCGTGCGAATGACGGATCTCGTCGCCGGACACGGCGGGCATCCTTGCGACGGCAAACGGCAGACCGTTCCGGAAGCCTCGCCTGAAACCAGGCACCCTTGGCCGCCCGGGCGAGTATCCTGTAGGCGACAGCACATTCGGAGCGCGGAGGTGTCGCCATGGGATTCTTTGTCCGGGTGGAGGAGGGGGTTCGCTGGTATGTGGAGGATGTCAATCCCAAAGGTTCCAGGGCCTTGTTGTTTTTGCACGGCTGGCCGCTCAGCCACAGGCAGTTTGAATACCAGTTCAATGTGCTTCCCGGCTGGGGTTTCCGGTGCATCGGTGTGGACTGGAGGGGGTTCGGGCAGGCGGACAAACCGTTTCACGGCTATCATTTCGACCGGCTGGCGGACGATTTGCGCGCGGTGGTGGACGCCCTGGAATTGCGGGACTTCACCCTCGCGGGCCATTCCACGGGCGGGGCCATCGCGATCCGCTACATGTCCCGCCACAGCGGGCACGGCGTATCGCGGCTGGCGCTCATTGCCGCCGCCGCGCCCGTCGGGCTTGCGAGGGAAACCGCCGACCGGCTGCTTATGGAAACCCTGAATGACCGGCCCCATATGATGCGCGGCATAACGGAAACGTTTTTCTTTCAGTTTGCCACTCCCGCGTTCATGGATTGGTTTTCGCGGATCGGGCTCGAAGCGGCGGGGTGGTCGACCGCGGCCGTCCTTCGCATGCTGAGGGACGAGCGGCTGGACGCCGATTTGCCGCAAATCCGCGTTCCGACGCTCATCCTGCATGGCGTGCACGACCGGGTGGTGCCGTTCTCGCAGGCGCTGGCGCAACACCGTGCCATCCGGCATTCGCAGCTCGTTCCATTCATGCACAGCGGCCACGGCCTGTTCTGGGAAGAACGCGACCGGTTCAACGCGGAACTGGCGTTTTTCGCGGGATGGCAGGGTGCAGGGAGTCTGGGTGCGGGTTGAGAGCGTGCGGAACGACGTTTTTCCGGGAATCTTGCGCGCAACTTTCGGACCGTTTATTGCGGTCTTTTTTTATGGCCGGACGTCGGTTTGCGCGGGGGATGGGAAAAATGTTAGAGTATGAAAACCAGTAGCAGCGGAGGGATCCCAGATGCATGAGCGGTGCAAAATCTCCGTCATCACGGTGCGGGGCCGCGGGTCGTTCACGGAGGAACAGGTCCGGCGGCTGGAGGCGGTGGCGGACGTGACGTTCAGCACGGCAGAGGGGCCATTGTCCGCGGACGAGCTCGTCAACAGGCTGGACGGTATGGATTATGCGGGGCTTACGCCCCGTTCGGTGCCGGTCATCGACGGGAGCTGGCTGTCTCGATTGTCGCGCCTGAAGGGTATCGCCGTGTTTGCCACGGGGGTGGACCATATTGATTTAGAATGGCTTCACCGGCACGGCGTTGCCGTGAGCCGGCTGCCGGACTATTCGACGGAATCGGTGGCGGAGCATACGATCGGGCTTATGTTAGCGATGTCGCGCCGCATTCATCTCAGCCAGGACCGGGTGCGCGGGCGCGTGCCCGCAGGCACGTCGGTGCTCGGCTGGGAACTTCGCGGACGCACCCTGGGTCTGGTCGGCCTCGGCCGGATCGGCAGCCGGGTGGCGGAGCTCGCCCGCGCCTTCGGCATGCGTGTCCTCGGCTGCGATCCCCGCAGGTGCCCGGAAGGCGTCATTCGGGTGGAGATGGACGAGTTGCTCGCTTCCAGCGATGTTGTCAGCCTGCACCTGCCCGCGGCATGGCAAGGCGGACCCCTGATCGGCCGCCGGGAACTGGCCGCCATGAAGCCGGGCGCGACGCTGATCAACGTTTCCCGGGTCACGCTGGTGGACCCGGAGGCGGTCGTCGGGGCGATCGACGCGGGGAGGCTCCGCGGCTACGCGGTGGACGACGTTTTTCCGCTGATGGGCAAGGATGAAAGGGCCGACCGGCAAATCGCAGAAGGTCGCATTCTGCAAACCGGACACACGGCCTGGTATTCGGAAGAAGCCATCCGGCGGGGCCATGAGACGTGGATCGACAATCTGTGCGGATTTGCCACCGGCAATCCGCGCAATCTCGTGCAATGGGAGGAAAGGAAGGAACTCCGCCGATGAAACCGGGAGAAGGTGGAAACCGGACACGGGCCGAAACGACGCTGCTCGCGGTCATATGGGGAGCGACGTCGGGTTTCTGCCTGCTGCTCGTCACCGTCGCCTGGCCGGAATATTGGCGATACGTGGCGCCCGAAACATCCCCGCTGGCCTGGTGGGAAAGCGTCCTGCTCGCGCTGTCTTCGTTCACGTGCCTATTGCTCGCTTGGGATGCATGGGTACGGGAGGAGCGTCGGACAGTCCGTGCGGGGTGGCTCACGGTGGCCGCGGGATTCGCCCTGCTGGCGCTGGACGAGCGATTCGCCGTGCATGAGCGGATCCGCGACCGGTTCCTGAAGCCGACGGGAATCCGGCTGTTTCCCTGGATGGAAGCAGGGGACTGGCTCATTCCGCTGTACGCCCTGACAGGCCTTGCGGTGGCGTGGGGCATCTGGCGGCTGCTGGACCGTCCGCAGGCGCGGCGGTTTTTCGCGGCGGCCCTCGTCCTCGCGTTTTGCGCCGCGGCCATGGACACGGTGGACGTCCGAAGCCTGAACCTGGCGATGGAACGCCTCCTGCAATCCGTCGAAGAGATCGTGGAAGCGCTGGCGATGACCGCGTTTCTTTCGGCTTTTTTGCTGGTTCTCGCCACCCGGCTGAACGACACGCGAACGGATGTTCACTGACAACCTGTCGTCATTTTCTCCCGATAGAATGGGATTTGCGGGCAACCAATCTGTCGGGAGGGTGCAAACCGTGAAGGAAGACGTCCTGATCGCGGTGGCGGGCACAAAACATTACTTCGGCACCGATTTTCTCCGGCCGGGACAGCTGGTGCGCCTGGTGAAAGAACCGGAGAATCCGTTCGACGGCGAGGCGATCCGGGTGGAGCTTATGCCGCTCGGAAGGATCGGCTACGTCGCCAACAGTCCGCATACCGTTCCAAGGGGATGCCGCAGCGCGGGGCGGATTTACGACACGTTTGAAGAGGCGATTTTTGCGGAGATTTTGCTGGTTGCCAGGGATATGGCAGTCGCAAGGCTGGTTCCCCAGGCGGAAACCTGGCGGAACATCGGCATGGACGCCGTGCACGACGCCTTCCAACTGTCCGGCTCGGCCTGGATGCCCGGACGTTGACGGAATTTTCGGATGGGACCTACAATGAAAAAGGCGAAGAAACGTCTGGGCATGGCGGGTGCTGCCGGGGTGAACGAACGTCTCATTCGCATTCTGAAAATTCTCAACGCGATCCAGGCCCGTCCGGGCATCGGCGCAAAGGAGCTGGCGCAGCTGTGCGAAACGACGGAACGGACGATCTACCGCGATTTGCGCCTGCTCGACCTGTTCGCTCCCATTGTGAGCGAGGGATACGGGAAAGGGTATCGGTTCGCCGGCAAATTCGCGATGTATCCTCTCAATTTCACGGAGCAGGAGGCGCTTACCTTTTCCCTTCTTCCTTCCGTCGTGGACGGCTCGAAACTGCCGGGGTTCGCATCGGCCCATGACAAGGTGATGGCGGCGCATTATGCCGCGAAAGCCCGGGAACGGGACATACTGGAGCGCATCGCCGACATCATCCGCATGGGCACGCCCGCCTACCGCGAGGAAAGCGACAATTTTCTGGAGCCCGTCATCCGGGCTATTCTGGAGCAAAAAACGATCGCCGCCGTCTACCACACGCAGTACCGCAACGAAACCACCGAGCGGGAGATCGATCCGTACTACCTGGTGCCGAGGGAACAGCGGTTCTATGTGATCGGCTACTGCCATCTTACCGGGGAAGTGCGGACATTCCGCCTCAGCCGGTTCCGCAAGGTGGAGATCACCGGCCGCCGTTTTGAACGGGGCGATTTCGACATCGAATCCTACCTGAAACACACGTGGTCCATCGAGCGCGGCAACCGGCTGATCCGCTTCAAGGTCCGTTTTTCGCCGGAGGCGGCCCGTTATGTGAAGGAAGAGGAAATGTTCGTCCGGCCGGTGATGACGGATCTGCCGGACGGGGGGCTGCTGTTCGAAGTGACCGTCAATCACGAGAGGGAATTTCTGCACTGGCTGTTCCAGTACGGACCGGAGGCGGAAATCCTGGAACCGAAGGAGATGCGGGAACACGTGCGCCGGCAGCTGGCCCGGTGGGCGGAGAAGTATGATTCCGGCCGGGCCGCCGCGCCGAAATGAACGCGCCGCCGCGGCAAGACGTGCCGCGGCGGCGTTCATGTCTATTCTTTGGCTCCGGCTTTGATCAGGGCGTCGGCGAGAATCGGCCTTTCCATAAATCTGGCCAGCTGCAGAAGGCGGTCTTTTTGGGCCTGGGTGAGCGGATCCAGGCTGGCGCCGTACTTCACGATCAGCGTTTCCAGGTTTTGCATGGTCTCGGGAGTGGTCAATTTGTCGGCAAGCGTATAGGCAGATTGAATCAGTTTCTCCCTTGCTTCTGGTTCCGGCAGGTCCGAGACCGTATAGAAGTAGATCCCCTTTTCGTCGCCATACACGAGTTTCGGGATTTCCCCGTCGGGGTCCGCCCCGTGGCCCAGCATCCAGTCGAACCAATCCGTTTGCCTTTGGGCCAGCGAATAATAGGCGTCGAGGGTCGTTGCCCGGAAACCTTTCCCGTACAGCATTTCTGCGATTTCGAAGGAAGGTTCCGCCTGGATCGTGGCCAAAAGTTGTCCGTTGGCGTCGCGCAGATATTGGATGGAACTGCGATAGGCCAGCCCAATATAGGAAAATCCACGCATGAAGGCGGACGGGGATGTCTCTTCCGGCGTTCCGATGGAAGGGTCGACATAGCCTTCGTCCAGCAGGAATTTCACCACATCCGCCCGTTTCTGGGTGATCGCTTCAGCAAACATGTTATCTTTTCCCACGACAGGCGCGCCCGCTTCCAAAGCCGCGGAAATCCAAGGGACTCCTTTTTGGTGGTTGAGCGCAAGCCTTATCGCATCGTTGCCAAGGGACGGATCGCCGTTCCGTTTGATGAGGGCGGCAAATTTGTCCAGATTGTCTTCCCTGAGGGCGGCGTCAATCAAATAGATGTCCACGTATTCGATGATGACGGTCCTGGTTTTCGGATCCCATTCCACCTTCGCGCCCAGCGCTTCGCTGACAAACCGCACCGGAACGTAGGTGGAACCGCTTAAGACGATGGCCGGCTGATCCAGCTTCACCGTCTGGTCGTTCACCTTCGCGATGTTGTTGCCCACCTGCAGGTAAATCTGCGTGTTTCCTTTCGAGGCCGTGATCTCCTTCGTTTTGGGATCGTAGGTCGGGTACGCTCCAAGGGATTCGAAGATGGCGCGAAGCGGCACCAGCACGGTTCAATTCCGCAGGATGGGACTGACGGAATATTGCTGTTTTTTTCCGTTGATGGTCACCGAAATCGTTTCGGACGAGTTCGCGCTTGCCATTCCGGCGAAACCGGCGAAGATCATGCCCATGACCAGCAATGCGCACAACGTTTTTCGCATGACGAACCTCCTTGCCTGCGATTTTTTTCAAAATTTCGTCAACAATAGTTAGAATATACCAATAACCGGTGATTGAAAAGATGCCGTCAAGCGCATCCGGCTTGTCGGGAAGCCGCGGCGGAACGATTGAACGGACCTTTTTCCGATGCCCACAAGGCTGTAGCGCGGGGCAACCTGACGCGGGCGGGTTCTTTCGCGGCGCCTGTGCTATAATGGTGCTTGTTGACAGAAAAAACGGGGTGCGCAGATGGACGAGACCAGAACGCCGAAGTATATTCGGCTCAAGCAGGAAATTTTGCGCTGGCTGCAAGAGGGGAAGTACAAGCCGGAAGAACGGATTCCGTCGGAAAACGAAATCGCGGAACATTTCGGGGTCAGCAGACAGACCGTGCGCCAGACCCTGGGTGAACTGGAGGCGGAGGGCTGGCTGCACCGGATGCGGGGAAAGGGCACGTTCGTCTCGCCGCCGCGTCCCGGCAACCGCGACGGCAAAAGGATCGGGATGCTGACGACCTATATATCCGATTACATTTTTCCCCATATCGTTCGAGGCGCGGAAGCCGTCGTCCGCAGAAGGGGATACAGTCTGCTCCTTTCGAGCACCGACAACGACAAGACCAGGGAACTGGAATGCCTCCGCCGGATTCTCGGCCAGTCTCCGTGCGGTCTCCTGGTGGAGCCGACCAAGAGCGCGACGGGCAACGCGAATCTGCCCTATTATCTGGAGCTTCAGCGGCAGGGCGTTCCCATTGTCATGCTCCATGCGCGCTATCCGGAATGGTACGGGCCGTGCGTCCTGGTCGACGACGAGCGCGGCGGCGCGCTCGCCACGGAGCATCTGCTGTCACTGGGCCATGCGCGGGTGGCCGGCATTTTCAAGACGGACGACCTGCAGGGCGTCGGACGGCTGAAAGGATACCTCGCAGCCCACCGGAAACGCGGATTGGCCGTCGATCCGTCGTTTGTCGTGCGCTACGCGACCGAGACGGTGGAAGAAGAGGCGATCGCGCCGACGCTGGAATTGCTCCGGCGGCCCGACCGGCCGACCGCCCTGTTTTGCTACAACGACCAGCTGGCGGTGAAAATGCTGGATGCCTTGCGGCAGGCCGGTTTCACCGTTCCCGGCGACGTATCCGTGGTCGGTTTCGACGATTCGCCCCTCGCGACGGCCACGGAGGTCAAACTGACCACCCTGACGCATCCGAAAGAGGAACTGGGCATGCGGGCCGCCGAATTGCTGCTGGACCTGGTCGAACGGCCGCAGGCCGAATGGGAGGACATCGTCTACGAACCGAAGCTGGTCGTTCGCGATTCCACGGCAGCGCCTCCATCGCCATAGACGGCTGACTGTCTGGCCGCCTTCAACGTCGGCATGGAACCGTGTTGAAGGCGGTCTTTTTTTGCCTCCCGGGCGGAGGAACCGGCCGGTCGCGAAACGACGCAAGAGACGACCCGAAACCTTTCGTGCGTGTCCTGCGGTCCGCAAACGCAAGAGCAATGACAGAAAAATAGTACATACAAATAAAAAAATATAATGATTCATGTACGTACAATGTGATAAGATGAGAATGGCAAAATCTTTCCGAAGCAACGAACCGCTGCGGGCGGGGCGCGTCCGCCCGCGGGAAGGAAAGGGGCGGAACGCGTTTGCTGGAAGAATTGAAGCGCGCTGTGTGGGAAGCCAACCTGGATTTGCCCAGGTACGGGCTTGTGACGTTCACCTGGGGCAACGCCAGCGGCATCGACCGCGAACGCGGGCTCGTCGTCATCAAGCCGAGCGGGGTTCCCTACGAGAAGCTGCGGCCGGAGGACATGGTGGTGACGGACCTCGAGGGCCGCGTGGTGGAAGGCAAATACAAACCTTCATCCGATACGCCGACCCACGTGGTGCTGTATCGGGCGTTTCCGGACATCGGCGGCATCGTGCATACCCATTCCCCGTGGGCGACGGCCTGGGCCCAGGCGGAAAGGGGCATCCCCGCCCTGGGAACGACGCACGCCGACTATTTTTACGGGGAAATCCCGTGCACGCGGGCGATGACGGAAGCGGAGATAAAAGGGGATTATGAGCGGGAGACGGGCAACGTGATCGTGGAGACGTTCCGCGGCCGGGATCCGCTGGCGATTCCCGGCGTGCTCGTGCGGTCCCACGCGCCGTTCGCCTGGGGCAAAGATGTGCATGAAGCGGTTCACAACGCCGTCGTGCTGGAGGAAGTGGCCAAGATCGCGGCCCGCACCTTCGCCATCAATCCCCGCATAGGGCCGATGGACCAGAATCTCCTGGACCGCCACTATCTGCGCAAGCACGGGGCGGGAGCCTATTACGGACAGCGGTAAGAGGAACGGAAAGGACGCGGGACAGGCGGCGCGGCCGCCCGTTTTTCCGCGAGAAAGCGGATTCAAAGAGAGAGCGGAGGGAGACTGATGAGCAGGAAGTACGCGATCGGCATCGATTTCGGGACGCAATCCGGTCGGGCCGTGCTGGTCGACCTGACCGACGGCTCGGAAGTGGCCGACCATGTCACGCCCTATCCGCACGGAGTCATTGACGAAACCTTGCCGGAAAGCGGGACGAGGCTCGACCACGAGTGGGCCCTGCAGCATCCCGGCGACTATCTGGAGGTGCTGCGGCGTTCGGTGCCCGAGGTGCTCCGGCAGTCCGGGGTGAACCCCGCCGACGTGATCGGAGTGGGCATCGACTTTACCGCGTGCACCATGCTGCCGGTGGATGCCCGGGGCGTGCCGCTCTGTTTTCTGCCCGAGTGGAAGGACAATCCGCACAGCTGGGTGAAACTGTGGAAACACCACGCCGCCCAGGATGAGGCGAACCGGCTGAACGCCATCGCCGCCGAGCGCGGGGAACGGTTCCTGCCGCGTTACGGCGGGAAGATTTCGTCCGAGTGGATGATCGCGAAAGTCTGGCAGATTCTCAACGAAGCGCCGGAGGTGTACGACGCGGCCGACCGTTTCGTCGAAGCGACGGACTGGGTGATATTCCAGATGACCGGCCGTCTCGTCCGCAACAGCTGCACCGCCGGATACAAGTCGATCTGGCACAAGCGGGAAGGGTATCCGAGTCGGGAGTTCTTCAAGGCGCTGGATCCCAGGCTGGAGAACCTGACGGACACGAAGCTGCGGGGCGAGGTCGTGCCGCTGGGCACCCGGGCGGGAGGACTCACGCCGGAAATGGCCGAAGCCATGGGGCTGTTGCCGGGCACGGCGGTGGCGGTCGGCAACGTGGACGCCCACGCCGCGGTGCCGGGGGTCGGCGTCGTCACGCCGGGCAAGATGGTCATGGTGATGGGGACGTCGATCTGCCACATGCTGCTCGGCACGGAAGAAAAAATGATCGAGGGCATGTGCGGCGTCGTCGAGGACGGCATCATTCCGGGTTATTACGGATATGAAGCGGGCCAGTCGGCGGTCGGCGACATTTTCGAATGGTTCGTGGAGCAGGCGGTGCCGGGCTACGTGCAGGAACAGGCGGCCAGGGAAGGCGTCGGCGTGCACGAATGGCTGGAGAAACGCGCATCCGCTTACAAGCCGGGGCAGACCGGGCTTCTGGCCCTCGACTGGTGGAACGGCAACCGTTCCGTGCTCGTCGACACCGACCTGACCGGACTTCTCATCGGCTGCACGCTGCTGACCAAGCCGGAGGAAATCTACCGCGCGCTGCTGGAGGCGACGGCGTTCGGCACGCGGAAGATCGTCGAAGCGTTCCACAGCGGCGGCGTGGAAGTGAACGAACTTTACGCCTGCGGCGGACTTCCGCAGAAAAACCGGCTCCTCATGCAGATCTACGCGGACGTCACGGGCCGGGAGATCAAGGTGGCCGCCTCGAAGCAGACGCCCGCGGTGGGGGCGGCCATGTTCGGCGCGGTGGCTGCGGGCAAGGCGGCCGGCGGCTTCGATTCCATCTTCGAAGCGGCGAAACTGGCGCGGATCCGGGAAGAGACATTCAAGCCGATTCCGGAGAACGTCGCCGTCTATGACAAACTGTATCGGGAGTATACATTGCTGCACGATTATTTCGGCCGCGGCGGCAACGACGTCATGAAGCGTCTGAAGGACATCCGCGACAGCGTTCGCTGAGGGCGCCGGCTGCCGCTCGCTGAAAAGGGACTCGGAACGGGGAGGAATGGAACTTGCTGAAACTCAGACCCTACAAATTCTGGTTTGCCACGGGAAGCCAGCATCTGTACGGACCGGAGACGCTGGCGCAGGTCGAGCGGAATTCGCAGGCCATCGTGAACGGCCTCAACCAAAGCGGCGCGCTGCCGTTTGAACTGGTTTACAAGCCCGTGCTGACGACGCCGGACGCCATCCGCCGCCTGATGCTGGACGCGAATGCCGACGACGACTGCGCCGGCGTCATCACCTGGATGCACACGTTTTCGCCGTCGAAGATGTGGATTGGCGGCCTGTCGCAGCTGAAGAAACCCCTTCTCCATTTCGCGACGCAGTTCAACCGGGATATCCCGTGGGACACCATCGACATGGATTTCATGAACCTGAACCAGGCGGCCCACGGCGACCGGGAGCACGGTTTCATCCACGCGAGGATGCGCCTGGCCCGCAAGGTGATTTTCGGCCATTGGGAAGACGGTACGGTGCGGGAAGAAATCGCCGGATGGATGCGCACCGCGGCCGCCTTTGCGGAAAGCCGGCGGCTCAAAGTGGCCCGTTTCGGCGACAACATGCGGCAGGTGGCGGTGACGGAAGGCGACAAGGTGGAGGCGGAAATCGTTTTCGGCTGGTCCGTGAACGGCTACGGCGTCGGCGATCTCGTGCAGCGTGTGAACGCGGTGTCCGACGCGGACGTTGACCGCCTGATGAAGGAATATGAGGAGCGGTACGAGATCGCGCCGGACGGCCGTTCCGAAGGTCCCGTGCGCGACGCGATCCGCTACCAGGCGCGGGTCGAACTCGCCCTGCGTTCGTTCCTGGAAGAAGGCGGATTTTCCGCGTTTACCACGACGTTCGAGGACCTGCACGGGCTTCGCCAGCTTCCGGGTTTGGCCGTGCAGCGCCTCATGGAAGACGGGTATGGCTTCGGCGCCGAAGGGGACTGGAAGACGGCGGCCCTTACGCGTCTGGTGAAGATCATGGACAATGGCCGCGGCACCTCGTTCATGGAAGACTACACCTACCACCTCGACCCGGCCGACCCGCTCGTGCTCGGCGCCCACATGCTGGAGATTTGCCCGACGATCGCGGCGCACAGGCCGCGCATCGAAGTGCATCCGCTTTCCATCGGCGGCAAGGAAGACCCCGCGCGCATGGTGTTCAACGGCCGCCCCGGCCGGGCGGTGAACGTCTCCGTCATCGATCTGGGCAACCGGTTCCGCCTGCTGGTCAATGAGGTCGAGGCGGCGGAAGTCCGGCGCGACATGCCCAAGCTGCCGGTGGCGCGCGTGCTGTGGAAGGTGCTGCCGAATCTCAAGGACGGCGTCGAAATGTGGATCCGCGCCGGCGGAGCGCACCACACCGTCTTTTCCTATGGCGTCACCGCCGGGCAGATCGCCGATTTCGCCGAAATGGCCGGCGTGGAGTGCCTGGTGATCGGCGAGCGGACCGATCCGCTGGAATTTAGGCAATGGCTGGCGCTGGGCGAACTGGCATATCGCTGAACTTGCGGGCGGAGACGGATGCCGCGGGCGCCGTCTCCGCCCGGTCGCCTTCCGGGACCGAAACTGTGATATAATGGGAAACCGGGAGGTGCCGGAGAATGGCCAGACGCCGCCGCAGGAAACGGGACGTGTACCGGAAAAGCATCAAATACGAAGTGTACGGCATCATTCTGATCACGCTTTCCGTCATCGCCTTTTCCGGGGAAGCGGCGGTCGGCCGGTCCCTTTCCAAGCTGTTCGGATTCATTCTCGGAAACTACCACTATCTGCTCTCGTTTCTCGGCATCTGGCTGGGCCTCTACGTGATGATCAAGCGGTCCTGGCCGATCGGCTGGACCACCCGGCGCACCGGCTTTGTCCTTCTGGCTTGCGGCCTGGCGTGCTGGAGCACGATGACGGTCGTCGACGAGCACCTGGAGTCGTTCGACCTGCTTACGCCGTCGGCCATCGTCACGACCACGTGGGACGACCTGTACCACAACGTGCTGAACAGGCCGCCGAGCCGGGGCCTTCAGCTTTTCGACGAACACAACGGCGGCGGCATGGCCGGAGCGTTGGAATACGCCGTCCTGTACTGGCTGTTCGGGTATCACGGAGCCAGGCTGATGATGTTTGTCCAGCTGGGCATTTCCGTGCTGCTCATTTCCAACCGCTCGCTGGTGGACATGGTCCGGGCGGTTCATCTGTTTTTCCGACGCCTTGCGCCGCGGCTGGCCATCCGCCTTGCTTCCGGGCGGGGGCCGCTCGGCGCCAGGGCGGAAGCCGTGAACCGCAAACGGGGCAAGGCGGCGGCGGACCCGTTCCCGGCGGATGCCGCGCAGGAACCGGATTTGGCGGAAGTCGCGGAGACGGCGGATGAATCCCGGACGCCGGCCCGAAGGGGGAAAACGCCGCTTTTCTTTCAGCTGTTCCACGGCAAGGTGGAGCCGGAACAGGCGGAAACGTCCTTGGAAGAGGACTGGGAGCACGATCAGCCGATTCTGTACGGTTACGGGGCAGGGCCTTCCGGGGACCGGGAGCGGGGAGCCGCCGGGAAAGCCGCCGGCGTGTTTCCGGCCGATTCCACGCCGGACGACCCGGACGCCGAAGCGCCGCTTTCCGGCGAACCGGGCGACGCCGGAGACGCGGGTCCGGAGGCCGCGTCCCGCGAAGCGGACAGGCCTGATGCGACGTCTGCAGACGGGATACTTGAGGAAGACGCCTTCACCGAGCCCGTGCCGGGGCCGGATAAAGCGACCGGCGAAACCGGTGATTCCGCGGCGGATTCCGCCGTTTCCGGAGCCGCTCCCCCTTCCGGCGCCGCGACAGACAAGCCTTACCGAATGCCGCCGCTTCATCTCTTGAACAAGCCCGCCGGCGGAAAGAAGGGCGCATCGCAGGACGTGCTGGAAACGGCGCGCAAGCTGGAGGCGACCCTGGAGAGCTTCGGCGTCCGCGCCAAGGTGCTGGACGTGTCGAGGGGACCCGCGGTGACCCGCTACGAGGTGCAGCCGGACGTGGGCGTGAAGGTGAGCCGGATTGTCAGCCTCACCGACGACATCGCCCTGGCGCTGGCGGCCAAGGATATCCGCATGGAAGCTCCCATCCCCGGCAAGTCCGCCATCGGCATCGAAGTGCCGAACCCGGAAATCAGCATCGTCACGCTGCGCGAGGTGCTGGAAACCGACGTGTTCCGGGAGGCCCCGGGCAAACTCACCATCGCTTTCGGACGGGATATTTCCGGCCAGCCCATCGTCGGCAACCTGGCGCGCATGCCGCACCTTCTGGTGGCCGGCGCCACCGGCTCCGGCAAATCGGTGTGCATCAACGCCATTATCATCAGCCTGCTATACAAGGCCAAGCCGGATGAAGTCAAGCTCCTCCTCATCGACCCGAAGATGGTGGAGCTCAACGTCTACAACGGAATCCCCCACCTGCTCGCGCCGGTGGTCACCGATCCGAGGAGGGCTTCCCTCGCCCTCAAGAAAATCGTGGCGGAGATGGAGAAGCGCTACGAGCGCTTTTCCGCCACCGGCACCCGCAACATCGAGGGGTACAATGCCCTCATGGCCGACAGGGGCCGGCCGGAGGAGGCGCTTCCCTACATTGTCGTCATCGTCGACGAGCTGGCGGATCTCATGATGGTGGCGGCGGGCGACGTGGAAGACGCCATCACGCGGCTGGCGCAGATGGCGCGGGCGGCCGGCATCCATTTGATTCTCGCCACGCAGCGCCCTTCGGTGGATGTCATCACCGGGGTCATCAAGGCGAACATTCCGAGCCGCATCGCCTTCGGTGTCTCGTCGCAGGTCGACTCCCGCACCATTCTCGACATGGCGGGCGCCGAGAAGCTGCTCGGGCGGGGGGACATGCTGTTCCTGCCGATGGGCGCGACCAAGCCGATCCGCGTCCAGGGCGCTTTCGTATCGGACCAGGAAGTGGAGAAAGTCGTTCAGTTCGTCCGCGGCCAGGGATCCGCCGTCTACCGGGAAGATTTGGTGCCGGAAAACGGGGACGCGGCCGGGCCGGAAGAGGACGAGCCCCTGGACGAGCTGTTTGACAGGGCGGTGCGCATCGTGCTGGAGGCAAAACAGGCGTCCGTCTCGCTTCTGCAGCGGCGGCTGCGCATCGGCTACACCCGTGCGGCCCGCCTGATCGACGCGATGGAAGCAAAGGGCATCGTCGGCCCCTATGAAGGCAGCAAGCCCCGCGAGGTGCTCATGACGCTGGAGCAGTACGAGCAGGGAGCGGAACGCTTTACTTCCTGACGTCCGCTCCTTTTTTCATGCCTTGCGCCGGCGTCTTCCCGCATAACCGCACTTTTCCTTTCCCATACTAATCGGGAAACTCGGGCGACCTGTCCCGATGCACGACAGTATGGGAAAGGCGTGACATGAGCGATGCACAATCGCGTGGGAATCGTGGCGGTCAGCCTGGCGCTGTTCATCGCCGCCCTGGGATTTCTGGCGAAGATCGGCGCCGACCGGGCGGTATTCAGCGACTGGGTGCTCACCGAAGGCGCCAGGGGCGACGACGTGTATGAACTGCAGGGACGTTTGAAATATCTCGGCTATTACGACGGCAAGGTGGACGGCGTGTTCGGACCGAAGACGAAAAACGCCGTCACCTGGTTCCAATGGCGGTTCGGCTTGAAAGCCGACGGCATCGTCGGACCGAAAACGAAGCTGAAACTTTGGGAAGCGACGAAAAATTGGCGGCCGGGGCTCGAGGAGCAGGGAGGCGGCGGCGCGGCGACCGCCAGCAGTACGCCGAGACCGGCGGGAACGGGCAACATTTCCGAGAACGACATCCGGCTGATGGCCAACGCCGTGTACGGTGAAGCCCGCGGGGAGCCTTACGAGGGTCAGGTGGCCGTGGCTGCGGTCATCCTGAACCGGGTGCGTTCCCCGCTGTTTCCCGATACGGTGCCGGGGGTCATCTTCCAGCCCGGCGCGTTCACCGCGGTCAGCGACGGCCAGATCTGGATGACGCCGAACGAAACGGCCCTGCGGGCGGCGCAGGACGCGGTGAACGGATGGGATCCGACGGACGGGTGCCTCTACTATTTCAACCCCGCGACGGCGACGAACAAGTGGATCTGGTCCCGGCCGCAGTACAAGAAAATCGGCAAGCACATCTTCTGCCGCTGAAAGCGCAGGATGGCGCAGATGGGCGCTTCCGGGCTGTTTGCTTTTCCCCCCGTCCTGCGGGTAGAATGGGGCTGTAAGGCGAGGAACGCGGGCAAAGGAGCGGATGTCCTTGAACGCCGAGCCGTTTGCGCGGGGACAAAGCGGCAGGATCCGGCTGCATGTCCTTCCGACGAAGAAATTCAAGACTTACGCCATCGTGCTGTATGCGGGCGTGCCGCTCTCCGAAGCGGAAATCACCCGCGTGGCGCTCATCCCCTTCGTGCTCGGAAGGGGAACGGCGAGCTTCCCGGAGACGCTGGCCTTGCGGGAAAAGCTGGATTCCATGTACGGCGCCCATTTCGGATACGATGTCGGCAAGCGGGGCGACCACCAGGTCGTCCAATTCCGGCTTGACGTCATCAATGACCGTTTTGTTTCTTCGAACACGCCGCTGCTCAGGGAAGCGCTGGCCCTGCTGGGCGAGGTGCTGACGGCGCCGGCGCTCGAAGACGGGCGGTTTGTGGCGCGCTACGTGGAATCGGAAAAGAAGACGGTGGCCCAAAAGCTCGACGCCATCATCAACGACAAAATCCGCTACGCGGAAAAGCGCTGCCTGGAAGAAATGTTCCGGGGCGAGCCCTACCGACTGCCCGCTCTCGGGCGCAAGGAGGATCTCGATGGAATCGACGCGACTTCCCTGCATGAGACCTACCGACGCTGGCTTCGGAATGCGGCTTTCGATTTGTATGTGGTTGGCGACACGTGCCTGGAGAAAGTGACGACGCTTGTGCAGGGGGCGTTCCGCCTGCCGGACGGCCCGCCCGGGACCTATGCGCCATCCCTCCCGAGGCAGGCGCCGCCGGAGCCCCGCACCGTGGAGGAGCGCCTGGACGTCACCCAGGGCAAGCTCAACATCGGCCTGAGAACGCCTGTCACCTACGCCGGACCGGACTATCCGGCCCTGCTCGTCTACAACGGCCTGCTGGGAGGCTTCCCGCACGCCAAGCTGTTCGTCAACGTAAGGGAGAAAGCGAGCCTGGCGTATTACGCCTCTTCCCGCCTGGACGGCCACAAGGGCGTCATCATGATCCAGACGGGCATCGAGATCGCCAATTACGCGAAGGCGCTCGGGATCATCCGGGAACAGCTCGAGGCGATGCGCCGCGGCGATTTTACCGAAGACGATCTGGCGAAGACGAAGGAAATGCTGGCGAACCAGCTCACCGCCCTGCAGGACAATCCCTTCGAACGGATCTGGTTCGATTTCAACGCGTCCGTGGCGGGGGCGGAACATACGGCGGAAGAGCTGCTCGCCAAAGTCCGCGCCGTCGCGCCGGATGATGTGGCGCGGGTCGCGCAAACCGTCGGTCTCGACACCGTCTATTTCCTCAGGGACCGGAAGGAGGAGACCGTCCATGCCGGCGCTTGAGTACCCCCGCCTGGAGGAGACGCTGCACCACGAACGCCTGGACAACGGGCTGGACGTGTTCGTGCTGCCCAAGCCCGGCTTCACCAAGACGTTCGCGGTGCTGGCGACCCGCTTCGGATCGGCCGACAACCGCTTCCGCCTGGCGGACGGCCGCGAATTCGCCGTGCCGGACGGTCTGGCCCATTTTCTCGAGCATAAAATGTTTGAGGAGCCGGACGGAGACGTGTTTGCCCGGTTTGCCGCAAACGGCGCGTCCGCCAACGCCTACACCGGATTCGACCAGACCGTGTATCTGTTTTCGGCCACCCGGAACGTGGACCGGTGCCTCGATATCCTGCTCGATTTCGTCCAGAGCCCCTATTTCACCGACGCCAACGTGGAAAAGGAAAAAGGCATCATCATCCAGGAAATCCACATGTACCGCGACAATCCGGACTGGCGGGTCTATTTCGGCCTGCTCGAGGCGCTGTACCACCGCCATCCGGTGCGCATCGACATCGCGGGCACGCCGGAAAGCGTAAGCTCCATCACGAAGGAACTGCTGTACGAATGCCACCGGATGTTTTATCATCCCTCCAACATGCATCTGTTCGTGGTCGGCGGGGTCGATCCGGAGCGGACGCTGGAGACGGTGCGGGCCAACCAGGCGCGCAAGCGGTTCGATCCGCCGGCGGTTTTCGAACGGGTGCCCGCCGATGAGCCGGAAAACGCGAAAGAGCCGATGCGCCAGGCGACGCTTGCGGTGGCCATGCCGAAATGCTACGTCGGCTTCAAGGAAACGGACGTCGCCCTGGTCGGCGAACGGGCGATCCGGCGCGACCTGGCGGCGCGCATCGTGCTGGATGCGCTGTTTTCCCGCAGCTCGCCCGTGTATCAGGACATGTACGACGAGCATCTCGTGTTTGACTCCTTTGGCGCGCAATTCACCTCCGGGCCGGGTTACGCGTTTTCCGTCATCGGCGGAGATACGCGGGACCCGGGCGAGATGGCCCGGCGGGTGACCGAAGCGATGGAGCGGACGGCGGAGCGCGGGCTCGATGCGGATGTCTTCGAACGAATCCGGCGGAAAAAGATCGGCGCCCACCTGCGCCTGTGGAACAGTCCGGAAGCCGTCGCCGGGGAATTCGTGCGCTTCCGCCATCGCGGCGGCGACCTGTTCCGGGTGGTCGAGCTGTACGAAAGCCTCACGCTGGAGGAAGCGAACGGCTGGCTGCGGGCCCACGTGCATCCCTCCCGCCGCGCCGTTTCGGTGGTGCGGGGGGACGCCTCTTGAGGGCAGCCCTCGTCACGGGCGCTTCCCGCGGCATCGGCGCCGCCGTCGCGCGGCTGCTGGCGGCGGACGGTTGCCGGGTCTGTCTCCATTACCATCGTTCGGAGGAACGGGCCCGACAGACGGCCGAAGCGATTCGGCGGGCGGGCGGGGAGGAGCCGCTCCTCGTGCGGGCGGACATGCGCTCTCCCGCGGATCTGGCGGTCATGAAGGAAACGCTGGAACGATCCGGCTTCCGTCCGGACATCGTCGTCCACAGCGCGGGCGTGGCCTGGCAGGGCATGCTGGAGGATACGGCCGAAGCGGTCTGGGACGAAATGATGGATGTCAACCTCAAGGCGGCGTATTTCCTGGCCCGGCTGTTCGCTCCGCACATGATCTGGCGGCGGTGGGGCCGCATCATCCATCTGTCCAGCGTCTGGGGCCAGGCCGGCGCAGCCGGGGAAACGGCATATTCGGCGGCCAAGGGCGGCCTGGACAGCTTCACCAAGGCCCTCGCCAGGGAGCTGGCCCCTTCCGGCGTCACCGTCAACGCGGTGGCTCCGGGCGCGGTGGATACGGATATGCTGGCCGGCCTGACGGAAGAGGAAAAAGCCGAGCTGTGCCGGAACATTCCCCTGGGCAGGCTGGGACGGCCGGAAGAAGTGGCCGAAGTGGTGCGTTTTCTCGCGTCGGAAGAAGCCGGGTACATCACCGGTCAGGTGGTGGCGGTAACGGGCGGCTGGTACCGGTAGGACGAAGGGCATGTCCGGTGAGCCGTCCGCATCCCGGCGCCGGCGCCCCGCCGCGCATACCTTGCGGGTGCGGAGGGCATATTAGCCATGTAACCCTGAACCCGCAAGGAGGATTGCATGCCATGTCCATTTTGACCGATTTTGAAACCTGGAAAGCGTTCCTCGGCGACCGCGTGCAGGAAGCGAAAAAAGCGGGCATGAGCGAAAAGACCATCGCCAACCTCGCATTCGAAATCGGCGAATTTCTCGACAAGAAAGTCGATCCGAAAAACACGGAAGAGCGGGTGCTGAAAGAGCTTTGGGACGTCGGAGACGAGGAGGAACGCCGCACCATCGCCCGGCTCATGGTGAAATGGGTCGAAAAGGGCTGAGCGCTGCGCGGTTCCCGAAGTTCCGGGTTCCGAAGTTCCGGAGAGCCTCCCCGCCGGGAGGCTTTTCCGCCTTTTTCGGGGATGTCGAAAGTTCGGCGAAATGGCAGGAGATTGGCTCTCCATGTAGAATCTGTTGGTGTGAGACGATTCGTCGCGGACTTTCGTCACGGAGGTGAAGGGGTTGTCGGATCTCGGCCAATTGCTTCGCAAAGCCAGGGAACAACGCGGCTACACCCTGGACGACATCCAGGATCTCACCAAAATCCGCAAGCGTTACCTGGAAGCGATCGAAGAAGGCGATTACAAAGTTCTCCCCGGCTCGTTCTACGTGCGCGCTTTCGTGAAGAACTACGCGGAAGCCGTCGGACTCAACGCCGAAGAAGTCCTGCGCCTCTACCAGCGGGAGCTGCCCCACCCCCCGATGACGGACGTTGCCGTTCAGGAACCGCTGATCCGGCCGAGGCGGCGTCGCAGAAGCGACCACCGCGTGGGAAGAATCATCGTCTCCGTCCTCATGTGGGCCTTTCCAATTTTGATCGGCGTCGTCATCTATTATTTTGCCACCAATCATTTCGCCTCCAATCCGGATGAAGTCGACATTGACAAAAAAATCACCAATGATACGCTTCCGCCGTCTCCATCGCCCTCCGTTACGCCGGAGCCGTCCCAGACGCCTTCCGTCGCCGTGCCTTCGGTCCAGCCGGTGACGCTGGAATTCAAGGGCAAAAACGGCGTCGTGTCCCTTTATGAAGTGTCACCGAAGAACGACCTTACGCTGGAAATCGAGGTTTCGGGCGGCGTGGCGTGGATCGGCGTGGGGAAGGCGATCAACGACTACAGCATGCACAGCGGCAACGCGAAGGACGGCGACCGTCTGACCTTCGAGGTGACCGGACCGGTCTTCGTCAACGTCGGCCGCGCCGATTACGTCACGATCACGGTGGGCGGCGTGGAGCTTCCCGACAACAATACCAAGGGATCGGAGAAATTTCTCATCACGCCGGTGGACGCCCCTCAGGGCTGAAACCGAAGGCCGCACGGCAGACTCCTATCCGTTCGGGGGCCCGCGCCGCTCCGGTCCGGCCGCCGGACTCCCCCCGGACCAGACGGAATCGCGACAAAAACAAGTGCGCTGGTTTTCCCGGAAACCTTGTTTATCCGGAAAAATCAGCGCACTTTTATCTTTTTGACGGACAGGGCTGCGGGACGCCGCGGCGCATAGACTGGCCAAGCGTCTGACCTCCCCGGGGTTTTTCTTTGTTTTTGGGCTGGTATATAATTGTAGAAAACCATTTTCAATTGGCGAAAAGGTGATCCCCATGGCCTCGGAACATTCCTTTGACATCGTGTCGCGGGTGGACATGCAGGAAGTCAACAACGCCGTGCAGCAGACGCTCAAGGAAATCGGCACCCGTTTCGATTTCAAGGGCAGCAAAAGCGACATCCGGCTCGAAAAGGATGTCCTCGTCGTCGTTTCCGACGACGAACACAAGCTGAAAAGCGTCCTGGACATCCTCCAGTCCAGACTGGTCAAGCGGGGCGTACCCCTGCGCAACCTGGAGTACGGCAAGCCGGAACCCGCCGCGGGCGGCACGGTGCGCCAACAGATCAGGCTGAAACAGGGCATCGACCAGGAGAACGCCAAGAAAATCAACAACCTGATCCGGGACACCAAGCTGAAGGTCAAAAGCCAGATCCAGGGCGACCAGATCCGCGTGAGCGGCAAGAGCAAGGACGACCTCCAGGCGGTCATCGCCGCCCTGAGGAGCGCCGATCTGCCGCTGGAATTGCAGTTCGTGAACTATCGCTGACCGGTTTCGAACCGTTTTGACACCCGGGCGGGCATTGGATATACTGTTCTGGACAAAACGGCGAAACGCATGGGGGAAACGGAAATGCCGGAGAGAGTCAGCGTGGTCACGCTCGGCTGCGAGAAAAACCTGGTGGATTCGGAGATCGTGTCCGGTCTCCTTCACGAGCGGGGCTACCGGCTGGTCGACCGTCCGGAGGACGCCACGGTGGTCATCGTCAACACCTGCGCGTTCATTGACGCCGCCAAGGAAGAGTCGGTCCGCACCATTCTCGATCTGGCCGAACTGAAAAAAACCGCCCGCCTGAAGGCCCTCATCGTCGCGGGGTGCCTCGCGCAGCGGTACAAAGAGGAACTGATGAAGGAACTGCCGGAGATCGACGGCGTCGTCGGCACCGGCGATTTCGTCCGCATGGCCGATATCGTCGAGGAGACCCTGCGCGGCCGCCGGCCCGTTCATGTCGGCCATCCGGCTTACGCCTACGAAGAGCTGCTCCCGCGCCGTCTGAGCACGCCCAGGTATACGGCGTATGTCAAGATCGCGGAAGGCTGCGACAACAATTGCACCTTCTGCAGCATTCCGCTCATGCGCGGCGCCTTCCGGAGCCGGCGCATGGAGACGATCGTCGACGAAGTGAAACGGCTGGCGGAACAAGGCGTCAAGGAAATCAGCCTGATCGCCCAGGACACCACCAACTACGGAACGGATTTGTACGAAGACCACAAGCTGCCCGAGCTGCTCCGGCGGGTGAGCGAAGTGCCGGGAATCGCCTGGGTGCGGCTTCACTACGCATATCCGGGCTTTTTTACGGACGAGCTGATCGACGTGATGGCGTCCAACCCGAAAATCTGCAAGTACGTGGACATGCCGCTGCAGCACAGCGAAGACCGGATCCTGAAACTCATGCGCCGGCCGGGGCGCCAGCGAGACGTGCGGGAACTGGTGGCGACAATCCGCTCGCGCATCCCGGACGTGGCCCTGCGCACCTCCATCATCGTCGGCTTTCCGGGGGAAACGGAGGAAGAGTTCGAACGCCTGTGCGATTTCGTGCGGGAAATGAAATTCGACCGGCTCGGCGTGTTCACCTACTCGCGGGAGGAGGACACGCCGGCCGCCCGCCTGCCGGACCAGGTGCCGGAAGAGGTCAAGGAATACCGCGCCCACGCGCTGATGGAAGTGCAGCGGGAGGTCGCCCGGGAGAACGCCGCCAAATACCTGGGCCGGACGCTGGACGTGCTCCTGGAACGCTACGACGAAAAAAGCGGCGTCTACGTCGGTCGCAGCCAGTACGACGCCCCGGAAGTGGACGGCGAAGTCTTCGTGGGCGGCATCCGGGCGGAAATCGGCGACATCGTCAAGGTACGGATCACGCACGCCTTCGAGTATGACCTGTCCGGGGAGGGAATCGCGTGAATCTGGCCAACAGGATCACGCTGGCGCGCATTTTCATCGTGCCGCTGATCGCCTTTTTTTTGCTGGCCCGGCTGAATCTTCCCACCCTGACCTTCGGGGAATTTTCCATTACCCTCAATCAAATCCTGGCCCTTGTGCTCTTCGTGGTGGCCGCCAGCACCGACGGGCTGGACGGATACATCGCGCGGAAGCGCAAGATCATCACCAATCTCGGCAAGCTCCTGGACCCGCTGGCGGACAAACTGCTGATGGCGGCGGTGCTCATTTCGCTGGTGGACATGGGGAAGCTGCCCGCCTGGGCGGCCATCGTGATCATCGGCCGCGAATGGGCCGTAACCGGACTCAGGCAGGTGGCGCTGCTGGAAGGATCGGTCATCGCCGCGAGCCAATGGGGCAAGTGGAAGACGGCGGCGCAGATCGCGATGATCATCGTGCTTTTGCTCAACAATTTTCCCTTTGAGCTCGTCGGCCTTCCCATGGACGAAGTCCTCGTCTGGGCGGCTTCGGCGGTCACCGTCTATTCGGGAATCGACTATTTCGTGAAAAACAAGCATTTGATGTCCCTCTGAGGAAGGCATCCGGCCGCGCGGCCGAAACGGACAAAAGGGGAGCATGACAGCATGAGAGCGGAAATCGTGGCGGTTGGGACGGAACTTTTGCTCGGGCAGATCCTGAACACCAACGCCCGCTTCCTGTCGCAGGAACTTGCGGCGCTGGGCGTCGACGTGTACCACCGGCAGGTCGTCGGCGACAATCTGGGGCGCATCGTCCGCGCGCTGGAGATCGCCCGGGAGCGCGCCGATCTGATCATCCTCACGGGAGGCCTCGGGCCGACGCAGGACGACCTGACGAGGGACGCGGTGGCGCAGCTTACGGGACGCAGTCTCGCGTACCACTGGCCCACGCTGACCAGGTGGGAAGCCTTTGCGGCGTCCCAGGGCCGGAATGTGGCGGCGGACAGCGGCAAACGTCAGGCGCTCATGGTGGAGGGGGCCGACCCGTTCCCGAACGAAACCGGCTGGGCGGTGGGATGCGCCTTTGAGGCGGACGGCACCCATTATATGCTGCTGCCCGGGCCGCCCCGGGAACTCATCCCGATGTTCCAAAAATACGCCCGCCCCTGGATCCGGAAACTGCTCGGGGAAGAAAACGCCCTGCACAGCGTCATGCTGAAATTCGCCGGCATCGGCGAATCGGCCGTGGAGGAGCGGCTCAAGGATCTCGTGGAAAGGCAGAGCGACCCGACCATCGCGCCCTATGCCAAGGAAGGGGAAGTCGCCCTCCGGCTGTCGACGAAGGCGGCCACGGAAGAAGAAGCGCGGCGCAAAATCGCTCCCGTACTGGAGGAAATCCGCGCGCGGCTGGGAGATCATCTGTATGCCGAAGAGGACATCGCCCTCGAGGAAGCGGTGGTCCGCAGACTCGCGGAGACGGGCCGGACGGTGAGCGCGGCGGAAAGCTGCACCGGCGGGCTGCTTGCGGAACTCCTCACGCGGGTGCCCGGCAGCTCGAAGGTGTTCAAAGGCGGCGTCGTCGCCTATACCATCCCGGTGAAAAAGTCGGTGCTCGGCGTTCCCGCCCGGCTCCTGGAAGGCGCCGACGCGCCCGGGGCGGTGAGCCCGGAAACGGCGGCGGCGATGGCGGAAGGGGCGTTCCGGCTGACCGGGAGCGACTTCGCGGTATCCGTGACCGGCGTGGCGGGGCCGTCGGAAGACGAGGGCAAACCCGTGGGCCTTGTGTTTGTCGGCCTGGCCGGGCGCGACCTGGCCGCGCGGGCGGTGAGGCTGCAGCTCGCCGGGGACCGGGAAGGCATCCGCCTGCGCGCCGCGAAGCGCGCCCTCTACGAGCTGTGGCGGGTGCTGGCGCAACGCTGACGGGGGATTGCCGGAACGGAGCCTGGATGGTATAATATGGATGACAAATGCGGAAGCACCGCGGCGAAGGGATGTCTTTGCCGCGGTTTTTTTGTTGATTCGCCGTTTTTCCCGCGCGGACGAAGAAAGCGAACCTATGTTCGAAAAATGCTTGTGAAAACCGGAAAAAACCGTTATGATGAAAGTAACGACGAAGAAGGATGTGGGAACGTGTCGGATCGGCGAGCGGCGTTGGAAATGGCGTTGCGCCAGATCGAGAAGCAATTCGGCCGGGGCTCCGTGATGAAGCTCGGCGAACAGGCCGGCATGCAGGTGGAGACGGTCTCCAGCGGTTCGCTGGCCCTCGATATCGCCTTGGGCATCGGCGGACTGCCGAGGGGGCGGATCATCGAGATTTTCGGCCCGGAATCGTCCGGGAAGACCACCGTCGCCCTGCACGCCATCGCGGAGGTGCAGAGAGCGGGCGGGCAGGCGGCGTTCATCGACGCGGAGCACGCCCTGGATCCGCTGTACGCCCGGAAGGTTGGCGTCAACATCGACGAACTGCTCATCTCCCAGCCGGACACGGGAGAACAGGCGCTGGAAATCGCGGAAGCCCTCGTGCGCAGCGGCGCGGTGGACATCATCGTGGTCGACTCGGTGGCGGCTCTCGTGCCCAAGGCGGAGATCGAGGGCGAGATGGGCGATTCCTTCGTCGGCCTGCAGGCGCGCCTGATGTCGCAGGCGATGCGCAAGCTGTCCGGGGCCATCGGCAAGTCCAAGGCGATCGCCATCTTCATCAACCAGTTGCGGGAGAAAGTCGGCGTCATGTTCGGCAATCCGGAGACCACGCCGGGCGGCCGCGCGCTGAAATTCTACGCCAGCATCCGGCTGGACGTGCGCCGTCTGGAAGCCCTGAAGCAGGGCAACGAGATCGTGGGCAACCGGACGCGGATCAAGGTGGTCAAGAACAAGGTGGCGCCGCCCTTCAAGCAGGCGGACATCGACATCCTGTACGGCGAGGGCATTTCCCGGGAGGGAAGCATTCTCGACCTTGGCACCGAGCTGGACATCATCCAGAAGAGCGGGGCCTGGTTCTCCTACAACGGCGAGCGGCTGGGGCAGGGCCGCGAGAACGCCCGGCAGTTTTTGAAGGACAACCCCGAAATCGCGGCGGAAATCGAGAAGCAGATCCGCGAGAAGAGCCTGAGCGGGGAATACCGGGCCAGATCGGCTTCCTTCGGAGCCCTGGACGACGAAGATTACGATCCGGACCTTTGACCGGCGCGGGGATTCGCGTGGCCGGGGCGCCGCAGAAGCGCCCCGCGGGCGGATCCCCTTCCTTTTTATGCGGGCCTGGAAGCCTGGCGGGAGACCGGAGGTCCGGGGAACGGGGCGGCAGGTCGTCATCATGCCGACCGGTCATGACCAGGGTGGCCGATCGTGATGGCCGGTCGGGCGGGGGGTTTTCGCATGGCGGAAAACGCAGCCGGGGGATGGACGGTTGCGGCGCTACAGCCGGAAGCCAAAATTCCTGACGTGTACCGGGTGACAGTCACCGGCGGGACGGAACCGAACGACGAGGCTCGCGTGCTTACCCTGCACGAAGACACGGTGGTGGCCTGGCGCCTCGTTCCCGGGCGCCGGCTGAGCGAGGCGGAATGGCGGGAGCTCTTGGCGGCGGAAGCGGCCGAGGGCGCCTACCGGGCGGCGCTGGCGATGCTCGCCGTGCGGCCGCGCACCCGCAAGGAAATGGAAAAGGCGCTCCGCCGCAAAGGATACGCGCCGGAAGCGGCGGCGGCTTGCCTGGAACGCCTGGTTCGCGGCGGTTTCCTGGACGACGCGGCTCTGGCCGGACGGATCGCGGCGTACCGGGTGACCGGCCAGCGGAAAGGGCGCCTGCTCGTGCGCCATGAACTTCTGGAGCGGGGCGTCGCCCGCGAGGACGCCGAAGCGGCCCTCGCCGGTGTCAGCGAGGAAGAAGAGCGGGAAGCCGCACTCGCTTTTGCGCGCAAACGCTTGCCGCAAGTGCGGGCGAAATCCGCCCTGGAACGCCGACACAAGCTGATGGCCATGCTCCTCAGGCGGGGTTTTCCCAAAAGCCTGGCCCGCGAGGCGGTACATGAGGCCATGAGCGAGGCTTCGCGGGCGGACGGCGAAGGGGAAGAACCGGACCGGTGACCCGTTTCGCGCCTTGACAATCGGTTTTTGCAAAAGATAAAATGTTTTTGTATTTCATTCTCCCATTTCCGAATTTTTTTGCCTCGAGACGATTCGGAGAGGTCGTTCCTTAAAGGAAAATTAAAACCGGAAACTTCTGACAGCTTCGTTTTCGCCCGGCGGGAGGCGAAGGCGAAGGACGGATCGGCGAAACGGACAATTTCACATCGGTGTCCCAAGCGTTGCCTTGGCGATGCAACGAGGAGGTGAGACCAGATGGTCGAAAACCTGATCTGGGTCTCGATCCTTGTCGTTGTTGGCGCGCTTTTCTTTGGGATCGGTTATTACGTGCGCAAATCCATCGCGGAAGCCCAGATTTCCAGCGCCAGGAAGGCCGCGGAGCAGATCGTTGAGGAAGCTCGGAAGGACGCCGAAGCCATCCGCAAGGAAACGCTGCTGGAAGCCAAGGACGAAGTGTTCAAACTCCGCAGCGAAGCGGAGCGCGACATTCGCGAGCGAAGAAACGAAGTCCAACGTCTGGAAAGACGGCTGCTGCAGAAGGAAGAGTCGCTGGATCGAAAGCTGGAAGCCTTGGAACGCAAAGAGGAGCAGATAGCCAACAAGGAAAAACGGATCGAAGAACTGCACGAACAGGTTGAACAGCTTTACCGCAAGCAATTGAACGAATTGGAAAGAATATCCAATTTGTCGATGGAAGAAGCCAAGCAGCAGATCCTCCAGGCGGCGGAACAGGAAGTCCGCCAGGAGGTCGCGCAGCGCATCAAGGAAATCGAACAGCAGGCCAAGGAGGAAGCCGACAGGCGGGCGAAAAACATCATCACCCTGGCCATCCAGCGGTGCGCCGCGGACCACGTGGCGGAGACGACCGTCTCGGTGGTGACGCTGCCCAATGAAGAAATGAAAGGCCGCATCATCGGCCGCGAAGGACGCAACATACGCGCCTTGGAAACGCTGACGGGGATCGACCTGATCATCGATGATACGCCGGAAGCGGTCATCCTGTCGGGATTCGATCCGATCCGAAGGGAAATTGCCCGTAACGCACTGGAAAAGCTGGTCGCCGACGGAAGAATCCATCCCGCCCGCATCGAGGAAATGGTGGAGAAATCCCGCAGGGAAATCGAGGAGCGCATCCGGGAATACGGGGAGCAGTGCACGTTTGAAGTGGGCGTGCACGGCCTCCATCCGGATCTGATCAAGATTCTCGGTCGCCTGAAGTTCCGCACCAGCTACGGCCAGAACGTGCTGAAGCATTCGATGGAAGTGGCCCATCTGGCCGGACTCATGGCGGCGGAGCTGGGCGAGGACATCGCCCTGGCCAAGCGCGCGGGTTTGCTCCACGACATCGGCAAGGCGCTGGACCACGAGGTGGAAGGCTCCCACGTGGAAATCGGCGTCGAGCTGGCGAAGAAATACAAGGAGCATCCCGTGGTCATCAACAGCATCGCGTCCCACCACGGGGATGTGGAACCAAACAGCGTGATCTCCTTCCTGGTCGGCGCGGCGGACGCCCTCAGCGCGGCGCGGCCCGGCGCCAGAAGGGAGACGCTGGAGGCGTATCTCAAGCGGCTGGAGAAGCTTGAGGAAATCTCCGAATCGTTCGAGGGCGTGGAAAAGTCTTACGCCATCCAGGCCGGCCGCGAAGTGCGCGTCATGGTCCTGCCGGACAAGGTCGACGACGCGGAAGCGTACCGGCTGGCCCGGGAAATCACGAAAAAAATCGAAGCCGAACTGGATTATCCCGGCCAGATCAAGGTCACGGTCATCCGCGAGACGCGCGCGGTCGAATACGCCAAATAAGATCCGCCATACGGGAGAAGCTGAAAGTGGCTGCACAGCAGGCGGCCACTTTCTTTTCCGGCAGGGAGGAAATAACAGTGAACGTGATCTTTATCGGAGACATTGTCGGCCGTCCGGGAAGGGAAACGGTAAAGCGGGTGATGCCCTGGCTCCGGGAGACATACCGCCCGCATCTCATCATCGCCAACGGGGAAAATGCCGCGGGCGGCCGGGGCATCACCGCCGCGATCGCCCAGGAACTGTTCGAGGCGGGTGTGCACGGCATCACGATGGGCAACCATACCTGGGACCAGCGGGAGATTTTCGACTTCATTGACAACGAGCCGCGGCTGGTGCGTCCGGCCAATCTCCCCCCGGGAACGCCGGGACGCGGATACACCGTGATTCGGGCAAACGGCAAGGAACTCGTCCTCGTGAACCTCATCGGACGCACGTTCCTGCCTCCCGCGGAATGTCCGTTCCGCGCCGCGGACGCCATCCTGGAGGAGTTGAAGGACCAGCGCAAGTGCGTTCTCGTGGATTTCCACGCCGAGGCCACCAGCGAGAAAATTGCCATGGGGTGGCATCTGGACGGGCGCGTTTCGGTGGTGCTGGGCACGCACACCCATGTGCAGACCGCGGACGGCCGCATCCTGCCGGGCGGCACGGCGTACGTGACCGACGTGGGCATGACCGGGCCGCTGGACGGCATCATCGGCATGAAGCGCGACCAGGTGCTGCGCAAATTCCTGACCGGACTGCCGTCGCGTTTCGAGGTGGAGGAAGGAGGGAAATGGCAGTTCAGCGGGCTTTTTGCAGAAATTGACGAAAAGACGGGATTTGCCCGCAAAATCCGGATGATCCGCGTCAGCGAAGACGACTGGATCTCCAGATGATCGTTCCGTTGCGACCCCGTGCGAACAAATCCGTGCCAAGCGCCGCAAGTTCCGTGCGAAGAAAAGAAGGAATTTTCTCACGACTCAACGAATAGTATCTCCATAGTAGGCCTATCCTTTCCGATCCCCGAGGAGGTACCGGTCATGGAAGTATTAAAGGTTTCCGCAAAGTCCAATCCAAATTCCGTTGCAGGCGCTTTGGCGGGGGTACTGCGCGAACGGGGCTCGGCAGAGCTCCAGGCGATCGGCGCGGGCGCGCTCAATCAGGCGATCAAAGCCGTGGCCATCGCCCGCGGGTTCGTGGCCCCGAGCGGGGTGGATCTGATCTGCATCCCGGCCTTCACCGACATCGTCATCGACGGTGAAGACCGAACCGCCATCAAGCTGATTGTGGAACCCCGGTAAAGGAATCCCGGAAAACCGGAAAAAGTAGAAAGGACAGGAACATGCGCGTCTGCCTGTTTACCCCGTAAACAGGTTTTTTGTTGGGTCCGGGGTCCCGAAACAAGGATCGGAGAGGATTGGAACGGAGGGGAGAGGGCTTTTTTTGAAGACGGCCGATTTGCATTGCGACGCGCTGTACAAAATGATGATGGACCCCCGGTTGTCCTTCCCGGGCGCCGGCGGGACGGATTCCGGCGGCTTGGACGTGACCGCGGAACGTCTGCGGGCGGGGGGCGTGGATCTGCAGGTGTTCGCCATCTACCTGGAAGAACCGCTGTCCCTCCGGCCGGAGACGGCGCTCAGGGCCGCCGATTTGTTTTGGGAAAACGTGCTGTCCCTTCCGGGGTTCCGGCTGGTGCGCACCGCGGCCGATCTCGACGAGGCGGCGCGCGCGGGGGACATTGCGGCGCTGCTTTCCCTGGAAGGCGCGGACAGCCTGCGGGGCGAGTGGTGGGCCTTGCGCCTGTTGCACCGCCTGGGTCTCAGGCTCCTCGGGCTGACGTGGAACCACGCCAACTGGGCCGCGGACGGGGTGAAGGAACCGCGGGGCGGGGGACTGACGGCGGCCGGCCGCCAGCTCGTCCGGGAATGCGAGGCGCTGGGCATCCTGCTGGACGTGTCGCACCTGTCGGAGCGCGGCTTCTGGGATCTGGCGGATATGGCGGCCCGTCCTTTTTTCGCGTCCCATGCAAACGCGCGGTCGGTGTGCGATCATCCGCGCAACCTGACGGACGACCAGATCCGGGCGGTCATCGCCGCCGGCGGCGTGATCGGGGTCACGTTCGTCCCGGATTTCCTGACGGACCGGGGCGTTGCGACCGTCGACGACGTGATCCGGCACGTGGAACGGATCTGCGAGCTCGGCGGCGCGGACCATCTGGGATTCGGATCGGATTTCGACGGGATCGACCGCCATGTGGCCGGCCTTGAGCATCCCGGCCGTTACCCGGTTCTGGCGGAAGCGCTGCTCAAGCGTTATCCGGAAGACCTGGTGCGGCGGTTCCTGGGCGGCAATGTCCGTCGGTTTTTGCGGAATTTTCTCCCGTCCTGACGGACCCCACCCGAAACATTCGCGCTGAGGCATCGGTTCCATCGAAAACAACTATGCAGGAAAGCTGCTCAGAACCTTGCTTTTTTTCAGTGGTCAACATAATATTTTATATGGCTGATGAAAATCTTTTATTGCGTGGAACCGTTTTTTTGTCGCAACGGATCACCAAAGGAGATGGGCATCATGATCAGTCAGCTGTCCTGGAAGATCGGGGGCCAACAGGGCGAAGGGGTGGAAAGCACCGACCGGATCTTTTCCACGGCGCTGAACCGGCTTGGGTATTATCTGTACGGTTACCGGCATTTCTCGTCGCGCATCAAAGGGGGACACACCAACAACAAAATTCGCATCAGCACCGAGCCGAAACGCGCCATTTCGGACGATCTCGACATTCTTGTGGCGTTTGACCAGGAAACCATCGACCTGAACGCGCATGAATTGAGACCGGGCGGGGTGATCCTGGCGGATGCAAAGTTCAACCCCACGGTTCCCGAAGACCGGAACGTGCGATTGATCGCGATGCCGATCACCGGAATCGCCGAAGAGCTTGGCACTTCCCTGATGAAAAACATGGTCGCTTCCGGCGCTTCCTGGGCCTTGCTCGGCCTGCCGCTGGAAGTGCTGGGCAAAGCGGTGGAAGAGGAGTTCGCACGCAAGGGACCTCTCGTGGTGGAGAAAAACATCGAAGCGGTCCGGCGCGGTGCGGCTTTTGTTTTGGAACAAACCGGAGGTCCGCTGGAGGAATTCCGCCTGGCGCCGGCGGACGGCAGGCAGAAGCTGTTCATGATCGGCAACGAGGCGATCGGCCTTGGCGCCATTGCCGCCGGTTGTCGGCTCATGTTCGCCTATCCGATTACCCCGGCGTCGGAAATCATGGAATATCTGATCAAGCAGCTGCCGAAATTCGGCGGTACGGTGCTGCAGACCGAAGACGAAATCGCCGCGGTGACGATGGCCATCGGCGCCAATTACGCCGGCGTCCGCGCCTTTACGGCGTCGGCCGGACCCGGGCTGTCGCTGATGATGGAAGGCATCGGCCTCGCCGGGATGACGGAGACGCCTCTGGTCATCGTGGATACGATGCGCGGCGGACCGTCCACCGGCCTGCCGACGAAGGTGGAGCAGTCGGACCTCATGGCGCTCATCCACGGCACCCACGGGGAAATTCCGAAGGCGGTCATCGCGCCGAGCACCATCGAGGAATGCTTCTACGACACCATTGAGGCGTTCAACCTGGCGGAGGAATACCAGATGCCGGTCATCCTGGCGGTGGACCTGCAGCTGGCCCTCGGCAAGCAGACCTGCGAGCCGCTGGATTACGACCGGATCGAGATCCGCCGCGGGAAGCTCACGCGGGATCTGCCTCCGCTGGAAAATCCGGAGATGTTCAAGCGGTATGCCTTCACGGAAGACGGCATATCGCCGCGGGTGCTGCCCGGTACGAAATACGGCATCCACCACGTCACGGGCGTGGAACACGCGGAGACCGGCAGCCCCAACGAGCAGGCGGCAAACCGCCGCAAAATGATGGACAAACGGCTGCGCAAGCTGCAGGGCCTGCGCATCCGGGACGCGGTGAAGGCGGACGCGCCGCACGAAGAACCCGACCTTTTGCTCATCGGCATGGGGTCTTCCTCGGGAACCATCGACGAGGTGCGCTCGCGGCTGGCCGCGGAAGGCGTCCGGACGAACCGCCTGTTCATCCGCCAGGTGCACCCGTTCCCCGCGGAGCTTGTCCGGCCGCATCTGGCGAAAGCCCGGAAAGTCGTCGTCATCGAAAACAACGCCACCGGCCAGCTGGCGTCGATCATCAAGACGCATATCGGAGAGCACCACGACAAGATCCACAGCATGCTGAAATACGACGGTACGCCGTTCCTGCCGCATGAAGTGGAAAAAGGCTGCAAGGAGCTGATCTGAGATGGCGACGTTCAAGGACTTCCGCAACAACATCAAGCCCAACTGGTGTCCGGGCTGCGGCGACTTCTCCGTGCAGTCGGCCATTCAGCGGGCGGCGGCGAACGTCGGGCTGGAACCGGAACAGCTGGTGGTTGTGTCCGGCATCGGCTGCTCCGGGCGCATTTCGGGGTATATCCACGCCTACGGTTTTCACGGCATCCACGGCCGGGCCCTGCCCATTGCGCAGGGGATCAAGCTGGCCAACCGGGAGCTGACCGTCATCGCCGCCGGCGGCGACGGCGACGGCTTCGCCATCGGCACGAACCATACGATTCACGCCATCCGGCGGAACATGGACATCACCTACATCGTCATGGACAACCAGGTGTACGGCCTGACCAAAGGGCAGACATCCCCGCGGAGCCCGGAAGGATTCAAGACGAAGTCCACGCCGGAAGGCTCCATCGAATCGGCGCTTTCGCCGCTGGAGATCGCCCTTGCGGCGGGCGCGACCTTCGTGGCGCAGTCGTTCTCCAGCGATCTCAAGCAGCTGACGTGGCTCATCGAGGAAGGCATCAAACACAAGGGCTTCGCCTTCATCAACGTGTTCAGCCCATGCGTGACGTTCAACAAGATCAACACCTACGAATGGTTCAAGGAAAACATCGTCAATCTGGACGAATTCCCGGATTACGATCCGGGCAACCGGGTATTGGCGATGCAGAAAATCATGGAAACGAACGGGCTGCTCACGGGGCTCATTTACCAGGACAAGAGCCGTCCTTCCTACGAAGACAGGGTGAAGGGCTTCAGGCCCGAGGGGCTGGCAAACCAGGATCTGACCCTGTCCCGCGAGGCGTTCGAAGAACTGGTCGCCGAGTTCAGATAATCGCAACAAACGCCAGACGACATCCGGTTGGGAAACCGGATGTTTTGTCATTATAATGGAAAATGGGGCGCCGCCTTGCGCGGCGGCCAGCCGCAACCGGCGGAAGGGAGCAATCGCAGTGAAACGCGTACCCATCGGCGTGTCCGCGCGCCATATCCATCTGACGCAGGAACATCTGGAGATCCTGTTCGGGCCAGGCGCCCGGCTGACCGTGCTTCGGCCCTTGTCGCAGCCCGGGCAGTTTGCCGCGAACGAAACGGTGGCCGTATACGGCCCGAAAGGCGCTTTTGAAAAGGTGCGCATTCTCGGTCCCGTGCGGAAGGCGACGCAGCTGGAAGTGTCCCGGACGGACGCGCTGCATCTCGGCCTGAATCCCCCGGTGCGGGAATCGGGCGACATCGCGGGTTCCCCCGGCATCCGGATCGTCGGTCCGGCGGGCGAGGTGACCGTGGACGAAGGCGTGATCATCGCCGCGCGCCACATCCATTTCCATCCGGAGGACGCCGCCCGGTGGGGCATCCGGGACAAGCAGCGGCTCCGCGTGCGCGTCGGCGGCGAGCGGGGACTCGTGTTCGAGAACGTCATCGCGCGGGTGTCCCCCGATTTTGCCCTGGACATGCACATCGACACGGACGAGGGCAACGCGGCGGGGGTCACGACGGGCGACTACGGGGAAATCTTGGACGACTGACGGCGGAAAGATCAGGGGTGCAGGATCGTCCCGAACATGTTATAATACGGCGAACGCCACTTCAGACGGAAAGAAGGGACGAAGGTTGGCGAAGGATTACAGCAAATACTTCGATTTTTCGGATGCCAAGGTGATCGCCGAGGACGAACGCGGGAAGATCATCCGCATCGGCGGCCGCGACATCCACATTTTGTCGGAACCGGACTACCTGAAGGGAAGGCGGCGCGGCCGGGAAGAGGTCCGCGTCCTTTACGAGACGGCCGTGCCCGAGGAATTGAGGGGCCTCGGCAAGGGCCGCAAATATCTGATCTATACGTATGGCTGCCAGATGAACGAGCACGACTCGGAAGTGATGCGCGGCCTGCTGGAGGAAATGGGCTACGAGCGGACGGACGACCGGCGGGAGGCCGACGTCATTCTGCTGAATACGTGCGCCGTCCGCGAAAATGCGGAGGACCGGGTGTTCGGGGAGCTCGGGCATCTGAAGTCCCTGAAGCTGGAGAAGCCGGACCTCATCCTCGGCGTCTGCGGCTGCATGTCCCAGGAAGCGTCGGTGGTCAGCCGCATCATGCGCAAATACGCTTATGTGGACCTCATTTTCGGCACGCACAACATCCACCGCCTGCCGTATCTTTTGCGGGACGCGCTGTTCGGCAAGGAAATGGTGGTGGAGGTCTGGTCCAAGGAAGGCGACATCATCGAAAACCTGCCGAAGCGGCGGGAAGGGCTGCGCGGCTGGGTCAACATCATGTACGGCTGCGACAAGTTCTGCACCTACTGCATCGTGCCGTACACGCGGGGCAAGGAGCGCAGCCGCCTGCCGGAGGACGTGATCGCGGAAGTGCGCGATTTGGCCCGCCAGGGGTACAAGGAAATCACCCTGCTCGGCCAGAACGTGAACGCGTACGGGAAGGACTTTGCGGATCGCGATTTCCGGTTCGCCGACCTGATGGCCGAGATCCGCAAGATCGACATTCCCCGGGTCCGCTTCATGACGAGCCATCCGCGGGATTTCGACGACCGCCTGATCGAAACGCTGGCCATGCGCGGCAATCTGGTGGAGCACATCCATCTGCCGGTGCAGTCGGGCAGCACGGAAATCCTGAAGCGGATGAACCGCCGGTACACCCGCGAGCAGTATCTGGACCTGGTGCGCCGCATCCGCGCGGCCATTCCGGACGTGGTGCTGACGACGGACATCATCGTCGGTTTCCCGGGCGAGACGGAGGAGCAGTTCCGGGAGACGCTGTCGCTGGTGGAAGAAGTAGGCTTCGATTCGGCGTTCACCTTTATCTATTCGCCCCGGGAAGGCACGCCGGCGGCGGAAATGCCCGACAATGTGCCGTATGAAGAAAAACGCGACCGGCTGCTGCGCCTGAACGAGCTGGTCGCCCGCCTCAGCCTGGAGAGCAACCGGCGCCTGGCCGGGCAGACCGTCGAGGTGCTGGTGGAAGGCGAAAGCAAGACGAAGCCGGGCGTGCTGTCCGGCCGGACCCGGACCAACAAGCTCGTCCATTTCGAGGGGCCGAAGGAATGGGTGGGCGAATTCGTGCAGGTGCGGGTCACCGATCCGCAGACCTGGTACATCCGCGCGGAGGCGGTCGCCGGTCCGGGCGGGGCGTTCGGTGATGCGCCCGTGAAAGAAGCGCGCGGCGCCTGACCTTGGCCGCGCGGGATGGGGGCGCGGGTTGTCTGCCCGCGTCCGGAAGCGGGCGGATTGCCCGACCGTGACGGCACGGGTTCCCTGGCTGCTCGAGAGGGACGGGCTCCCTTGCCCCGAGGAAGTCACGGGTTCCATGCCGCCCGCAAGGCGCCGGTCCTCTTGCCGCCCGCGAAAGGAATTTTCGGAACACCCGAGGGGGATCATACGTCATGTCTCATGAGTATGGTGAAAAAGAAAAATTCTGGCTGGACAACCGGGAACTGATCCTCCGCGAGGACATCCTGGAGCGGGCCAGGGAACTGGCCAATCTGCTGGCGAGCACGGAGGAAGTCCGCCTGTACCAGGAAGCCGAGCGGAAAATCCGGGAAAACGAGCGCGTCCAAAACCTCATCGCCCAGCTCAAGAAAAAGCAAAAGGAACTCGTGGCGTTCCAGACGACGTTCCGCAACCAGCAGATGGTGGAGAAGATCGAAAAGGAAATCGAGGCGCTGCAGGATGAGCTGGATGAGATCCCCCTCGTCCGGCAATTCCAGCAAAGCCAGGTAGACGTCAACTATATGCTGCAGTCGGTGGTGGGCATCATCCGCGATACGCTGGCCGAGATCGTGGATCTGGAAGCGGCCCGGGGGCCATCGTAGTCGATTTTTCGACTGCGTTGGCCCGCCGAGAACGCCTCGTGAGTGTCTATAGTCGATTTTTTACTACTCACCGTCGGCAAACCTTTGTCAACGGTCTCCATCGGCCCTGTGCGGGCCGTTCTTTTTTTGTTCGGTTGGCCGTCCGATTCCGCCATGTCAGGCTTGGTTCGTCGGGCGGTCCGTCGTTTCCCGGGAGATCCCGGAAATCGGGGCGTTGAAGAAGGGCACCACCGTCAGCGTGCCGCTGCGCTGGTCGTAACGCAGCCGGTAGGGCCTGCCCGGGACTAGCCCCCAATACCGGAAAGCCGGCGGCGCCAGCTGAAGGCGGTTTTCGAGCAGGTTGGAGGGGATGTAGAGTTTCAACGTCCTGGCGCGGGAGCCGTAAACAATGCGAACCGGCATCCCCTTGTTTTCCGGCACGCCGAGTCTGGCCAGCAGTTCGGAACCGATGGACACGAACCCTTTTCCCAGCCTCCGGTTGCCGGCGAGGATAGCCGTGCAGGAGCTGACCGGTTTCGCCTTTAATTCGAGGATCCCCTGGCCGGGCGCGAAGAACCATTCGTAACGGCACTGGTGCCTGAGTTTTATCCTGCGGGCCAGATCCGCGCCGATCTCCATGAGGTCGGTGAACATTTCGCTTTTTTCCCGATGCCGTATGGTGACCGTGCTTCGTTCTCTGCCGTGGACCAGTTCGATGACGCTGCCGTTCCCGATGGAACCCAGCCCCGGACTTTCGTTTCCCGGCCCGCTTTCGGTGAGGTAGACGGTGTCGTCCGGGATGTCGGCGATGCAGATGTCCAGCGTGCCGCTCAGCGTGGTCGTGCCGCCCAGCATGGTCGTGCAGCCCGCCCTCCTTCATTTGGCCCGGGTGCTTTATCATATGCGGCTTCCGCCTGCGCGGTCTGGATGATTGTCCGCCGGCGGCGGGCGGGGCAAGTCTTGCCGTGAAGGAGGGGGGCTTGCGTACAGGGTTCAGGTTTGGCCCCGGTCTGCGGCGCGCAGGTTCAAGTTGCCCAGCTTCGGCATATACGGGCGCAGCGCGGCTACGACGAGGGCGGCTGCTGCGGCTTTGGCCGCATCCCCGGGAAGAAAGGGCACAAGGCCGGCGGCGACGGCTTCCGCCAGGCCCATGTCCGCCCGGAAGGCCAGCCACGGTACGCCGAAGAGGTAGGGAACGGCCACGCCGAAGGCGATCATGGCCGCAAACAGCAGCAAGAGCCGGGACGGCGTCAGGCGGGCCGGACGGACGCGGCCCGGAAACAGCCGGTCCGAAGCCCAGCCGACGAGCAACGCGGCGAGGGGAAAGGAAAAGATGTATCCGCCTGTGGGACCCAGCACGTAGGCCAAGCCGCCTTTGCCGTGAAAGATCGGCAATCCGGCGGCGGCCAGCCCCACGGCCAGCAACACGCTGGCGAACCCGTAGCGGGCGCCGAGAAGGCCGCCGGCGATCATGGCGCCAAAGGTTTGCAGCGTCACCGGCACGGGTCCGACGGGAATGGCGATGCTGCTCAACACGGCGAACAACGCGGCGAAAAGCGCCGTGAACACCACCGCCCGCAGGGCGCGGGCCGGCGCGGGAGCGGCCGCCGGTTCGCCGGGATGTGGCGCGGGAACGTCTGTTTTTTTCATTGGCAAAACTCCTCCTTAATGTTAACCTAAAATTAGATTCTCGGTTAACCATTTTGGATTCTACCATGAAATCATCCGGCTTTGAAGAGGGATGACATTTGGCGGAGGCGGAATTTCGGCAGAAATCTTTGGGCGGACCGGCTCCTTCGGACGGGTCCGAGGTTTCGGAAAGGCAAATAGCCCCGGGCGGACCGAAGGTTGCGGAGATTCCTGACGGGTCCGCGGCTTCGGCGAACCGGGAAAACGCCGGGAACCGGCGGGACCTGGAACTCCTGGGGGTGACCGTGATCCGGGAAGGCGCGGACGGCGATTTGCACGTCTTGCTGGAAGACGTGCATGTCCGCTTGGCGCCCGGCGAGTGGTTGAATGTGGCCGGCGTCAACGGCAGCGGCAAATCGACCTTGGCCCGCCTGCTGGCCGGATTGCATTGCGAAGGGACGCTGGGCCGGATCGAACGGGGTTTTGCCGGCCACGGGCCGGCGCCCGTCGTCCTGCAGCGGCCGGAAGCGCAGCTGTTCGGGGCGACTCCCCGGGAAGAAGTGCTCCTCGCGCTGGAGGGGCGGCCGCATCCGACGAAGGAAGCGGAGTGGGCTGCCTCCGCAGCGCTTCGCGAGGTCGGTCTGGAGGCGCTGGCGGACACGCCTTGGGAGCGGCTCTCCGGCGGACAGCTCCAGCTGACGGCGGTGGCGGCGGCAATCGCGGGCGAAGCGCCCCTGATCGTCTTTGACGAAGCGACTTCCAGGCTGGATGAGCGGAGCAGGCGGAAGGTACTGGAGATCGCCCGCGGGCGGCATGCAGCGGGAACGGCCGTCGTCTGGGTGACGCAGCGGCTGGATGAACTTGGACCGGATGAACGCGTGATCGCGCTGAAGGACGGCCGCATCCTGTATGACGGTCCGGTGCGGGGGTTTTTTGGCACTGACCGCGAAGGTTTTGGCCGGTCTCCCTGCGAGCGGTGCGGGCTGCGTCCGCCGTTCTCCGCCGCTCTTGCAACCGGGATGCGCCGGAAGGAGATCCCGTCTGCCGTATCAGCGACCGCCGCGGAGGAAGGGATTCCTTCGATGGTCCCGACGCCGGACACGATGGACGGAGAACGGGGAATCGCCGTCCGCGGCCTGATTCCGGACGGACCGGTGCGCCTGGTTCCGGGCACGGTGACGGTGATCGCCGGTCCCAACGGAGCGGGCAAAACCCATCTGCTTGAGCAGCTGGCCGGACTGCGTCCCCCCGGCAAGCTGGCCATTTTATGGAACGGGCGGCCGCTGTGGCGTCCGGGTGGTCTTTTCGGCCGGCGGCGGCCGAGGCGGGAGGCGCTCCTTCAATACGGATATGCGCCGCAGGACGCCGAATCACAGCTGTTCCTCCGGACGCTGGGGGAGGAAATGCGGTATTCGCTGCGTCCGTACCGGCTTCCGTCCGGCGAGCGGGACCGGCGCATCGAAGAGGCGCTGGCGGTGTTCGGCTGGGAAGCGTCCGATCTTGCCCGCGATCCGTTTCGCATGAGCGAAGGGGAAAAGCGGCGGGCCGCGCTGGCGGCCGCGCTGGCCACGCCCGCCCCCTGGCTGCTGTTGGACGAACCGACCGCCGGGCTCGACGGCGAAGGACAGCGGGCGCTGGCCGCCGCCTTGGCGCGGTGCAAAAGGGAAGGCCGGGGCGTCGTGGTGGCGACCCACGATTGGGAATGGGCTCTGCCGTTGGCGGACCGCCTGCTCCTCCTCCCGGGGCCGGACAGGCCGCCGGTGTGGTGCAGTCGGCGGGACCTGCTCGAGAGGCCGGAACTGTTGGCGAAAGCGGGGCTTGAGCCGCCGGAATGGTTCTTCCTGGCCAGGGAAGCGTGGTTAAAGGGCGTTCCGGAGCATGAGGTGTGGGAGCCCGGCAAGCTGGCGCATCACGCGAAGGTCCTCGGACTTTCCGCCCGCAACGGCCTTGCTTTCGACGGGCTGCTCCCCGGCGGCGGTTCGATGTGTCCGGAGGGGAAGATCTCGGCAGAGCGGGAGATCGCGTCAAAGCGGGAAACCGCACCAGTCGTTCCGGATGTGGAACCGGAGCGCCGAAAAAAAGCCGAAAACCGCCCGATGAAAAACGGAAAAGGGCTGGCGCAGCTTGATCCCCGCGCCCTGCTTTTGGCTTACGCCTTGCTGGCGGCCGGCCTGGCGCGGCTCGGGGAATGGCGGGAACTGGCCGCGGGAGCCGTCATCGTCGCCGCCTTGGCGGTGCTGGGCCGCATTCCGGTGTGGCGCTGGCGCGGCCTGATCGCCGGCTGGACCCTGGCGGCGCTGCTGGTGTCGGCGGCGGCCGGCCTGGCGGCGGGCGGGACGGACATCACGGCGGCGGCCGCCCAGGGTGACCGGACGCTGCGGGTGTTCGCCGCCACGCTGATCGCCATGCTGCCGGGCCTGGGCATCCTGACGGCGGTTTCGCCTTACCGGCTCAAGCTGGCCCTGGAGCGGCCGGTCCCCTTCCGGGGCCGCGCGCCGGATGCGCTTCGCTGGGCGGCCCTGGCGGCGGCGATGACGCTGCGCTTCGTGCCGCTGCTCCTGGCGGAATGGGAGCGCTTCGGCAGGCTGTCCCTGGCCCGCGGGAAAACGCCGCGCCTTGCCCCCGGGGCGTTCGTGCGCGCTTTGCGTGAACAGACCCTGCCATTCTTGCTAGCGCTCTTGCGGCTGGCGGAAGAAACCGCCGCGGCCCTCGAGAGCCGCGGCGTCGGGCGGGGCCGGCCGGGTCCGGCGCCCGTCCGGCTGCGATGGGGAACGGGTGACACCGTCCTCGCGGCGGGTGCGGCGCTGGCGGCGGCCGCCCTCTGGTGGTGGACTTCCGCGTAATCCGTGGGAAGTCCGGGACCCATGCCCGTGAGCCGTGAACTTCAGGCGTCGAGCCGGTGGCTCCGCTCCGCGCCGGCCGCGCGCAGCAAACGGGGCAGCCGGCCGTTCCAGACGGCGGCGAGCAGTCCGCCCGCCAGTCCGAGACCGCGCCAAACATGAAGCCGGCGGTGAGGCCGCCCCATTCGTTCAGCCAGCCGGCGATGAACGGCCCGGAAAATATGCCGAGGGAATAGAAGGCCTGATAGAAGCCCATGGCGGTGGCCCGCTGCCGCGCGGGAAAGTCGCGGATCGCCAGTCCCAGGAACAGCGGAGCGAAGACTCCCTGCGCAGCGCCGTTCAGTGCCTGGGTGACGTACAGCCATTCGAGGCTTGGACTCAAGGGGATCAGCGCCGTAAACGCCGCGCTGCCCAGAAAACCGGCGACGATCAGCTTCCGCGCGCCGAATTTCGGCTCCAGCCAGCGGCCCGCGGCAAAGGCGCAAAACGCGTTAAGAATCATGAAGGCGCAGGTCAGCCAGGCAAGCTCCGTCCCCGACGCGCCCATTCGTTCCGCCATGAGCGGGGTGAACCCGAACATGGTGATGAACGTCACGCCCTGCGCCAGAAGGGACAGGCTCGACGCCCAGATCAGTTTGGAGGAAGCAAGCACCTGTTTCCAGGAAGGCCGCTCCTCTCCGGACGTCCGGTCCTCCGGAGCCCTGGCGGCGGATGGGGGACCGGCCCGGCCCGCGCGGGGCTCGCGGATGAAAAACGCGGCGGCGAGTCCGGCCGCGGCCAGCCCGGCGCCGGTCAGAAACACGGCGTCATATCCGCCCGCTTCCAGCAGCCAGCCGCCGGCGACCATGCTGAACAGCCGGCCCGTGTTCGTCAGGAAACTGGCGTCGGCCATCGCCTTGGTGGCGTCCTGCGGGGGGAATAGGACGCGTACAGGACGGTGAAGGCCACCCAGGTGGATGCGCAGACGCCGGCCAGGATCCGCCCGGCGAGCAGCATTCCCCAGCCTCCGCCGGCGATCATCAGCCAGCAGCTGACCACCCCGGTCAGCAGGCCCAGCAGCATGAACGGTTTTCGCCGGTTCACCCGGTCCGATCTAAGTCCGAGGGGCAGGCGGATGACGAGCTGCGTAAGCCCGTAGCTGCCGAGCACGAAGCCGATCAGGCCCATCGACAGGCCGCGGAATTTCAGGTAAGGGCTCAGAACGGGAACATAAATGTACATGGAAGACCAATACAGCATCGTGACGACGGCGAACAGGGCGTGGGCGCCGAATCCGGCGGGCATTTGGCGGGAAAACGCGGCGCGTGCCGATCCGCGGGCGTCTCCCGAATGCGAAGGATGGTCGTCGGGTCGGTCCATGTTTTCCTCCGGGTCCAAGGCACATGCGTTTCGTCGTTTTGGAAAAAGCTTTTTTTGCCATCAATAACTTTAATGTTATCATGGATAAAGAGAAAGAAAACAGGATGCGCACGGGAGAAAAGAAAACGGGTGGGAGAGCCGTGCCGTTTGCATTCGAGGAAGACGGACAGACGATTTACGAAAAAATCGGGGGAGCGCCGACGATCCGCCGTCTGGTGGAAGCCTTCTATCCGAAGGTGAAGGCCGATCCGCTCATCGGGCCGCTCTTTCCGGACGACATCCGGCCGCTCATGGAGAAGCAGTTCATGTTTCTTTCGCAGTTTTTCGGCGGTCCGCCCCTTTATTCCATGAAGTACGGCCATCCGATGATGCGCGCCCGCCATCTGCCGTTTCCGATCACCGTCGAACGGGCAGAGGCCTGGCTGGATTGCATGCGCCGGGCGCTGCAGGAAACCGGGCTTTCTCCGGAGCTGCAGGAGCTGGTGCTCGAGCGGCTGAAAGGACCGGCGTACCATTTCGTCAACAGCTGACCGGACCGGCCGGCGGCGGCATAATGCACGAAACCGACGGGCTTGCGCGGACAAGCCCGTTTTTTTGTTCCTTCCACGAAGAAGGAGGCCGGGCAGATCGCTTTTTTGTTGACAACATCGTGGCCATGCGCCTCATGCCGGGCATGACGGTGATCGTGCCGCCGGACGGACCCGAAACGCGCCTGGCTACCATCGCGGCGGCCGAAATGCAGGGACCGGTCAATCTGCGGCTCACCCGGTTGGCTTTCCCGCATTTGACAGACAGGATCCGGGAGCCCTTTTTGATCGGCAAGGCGCGCACGCTGCGCACCGGCGGGGAGCGTCATCATGGTCGGTATGGCGCTGGAAGCGAGCGACATGCTGAAGAGGGAAGGCATCTCCGCGTCCGTCGTCAACATGCACACAATCAAGCCGATCGACCAGGAAACCATCATCGCCGAGGCGAAAAGAACCGGCTGCGTCGTGACCGCGGAAGAGCATTCCATCTACGGTGGTTTGGGCGGCGCGGTGGCGAAGGTGCTGGCGGAGCATTATCCGGTGATGGTGGTCCGCGTCGGGACCCAGGACACCTTCGGCGAATCCGGCAAACCCCACGCGCTGCTCAAGAAATACGGCATGACCCCGGAAGCGATCGCCGACGTTGCGCGCCGGGCGATCCGCAAAAAGAAGAGCCTCGCCTCGCTGACGGGTTGAAGCGGGATTGACCCGGCGGATGGTAAATTTCAGCCGTGTGGCTCGCATGAGAAAGTCACATTTTATCAAACTGGACAGTCGAAATTTATCTGGCGGTCTGATTTTTTAAATCGACAAATTTTATGCAAAAATGAAGGAAACTCGACTCGTCTTGTCGTAATTTTTTATAGGCATTTTTTCCTAGGTCCACCCACAGAATCGAAAAAAATCGAGTGTTCATTGAGGTGCTGGCAGTACAATGAAAAACATGGACGAAGTTCGAAAGCTAATAAATGATTTGCGGACCGAGTCGGAACAGTTGGCTGACACGCTGATTCAGACCGGTACCCAACTGAAGGATGAAGGGATCCTTCCTCCCGACCATCTGAGTGGGAAGATTGAACATTTTCGCTCGTCTGTTGACCAATTGTTGAATTTAATATTATTGGAATGCCACAATGAAGAAAAGACTTTTCGAACCCTGCAAGAAATTTTTGATTTTGCCGAAGAAAAAATTCACGCCCAAAATCTGAAAAGAGAATACGAAAAATGGCTGAGAATGTGCCTGAACATCAAATCCACATCACCGGCTGATGAAGCTGTTTTGTCAGATTTGTATTCCCGAGTACAGTTGCTCATTAATGATATGGAAAATCATGATTTTTATGAAAAAAATTATTTAAAAGAGATTGAACCGTACATGGCTTTGGTCCGGATGCTGCACGAGGGTCAATCCCTTGCGGATGACGAATGGCTAAAATTCGAAGAATTGGTGCGCGGCAGACTGAATGAAAAAATTGCCGCAGCCTTATTGCGCAAAAGGCTTTATCTCGAGCCTCCTTCCCTCGAACATTCTTCACAGGAGGAGCGTCATACCGACCAAATCGCTGCGGCATTTTTGAGCGAGGCTGACGTTGACGAAGTTCCGCTGACGCGTATTGAACCGGAAGAAAATCGCGTCGCTGTTCAAACGGAAGAAAAGGAAGTAAAAGAAGAAAAGGAACAAAAGGAAGAAACCATACCGGAAGAAAAAATACCCGAAACAATAACCGCCGATCAGACTCAGACCCAATCGGAATTTCCGTCAGAAAAGATAGATTCCGACGCTGCCGGCGAACCGCATGCCTCGGAATGGGAACGTTTGTTGTGGAAGTGGATGCAAGAAAATCGGTTGTCCCAAGCCTACAGGCTGGCCGAACATCTTTACGGGCAAAGCGAAGACGACCGGCGCGTTCTGCCCGATCTGATCCAGGCGACCCTTCTTGCACAATATATACGTTTCGATGTCGGGGAAATCGCCAATCGTTTGAAAGGGATGTTCGAAAGCTGGCTTAGCGGAGGATTTGCCGAAAAGTTCAAAGACCATGTATACGGCCTTTTGATGGCGGCTGCCGCTCTGAAGCCCGCGATATTGGCTCCGGGCACCAACGCGCTCCAAATCCTCCAAAAGATCAATTTCAGGGGGCGGATGTACAACTTCATCGATCACGTGAAGGACTTTGCGTCCCATTATATCCCTCTGGATCCTTATGTTCTGCACAATCTGAAAACGGAAGCCGCCTGGAAGGAAGAACAGGCAAAACTGAGACGAGACACGGAACAAGCGATCCGCAAGCTTTCTTCGTCCACCATTTTGTTCCAGGCTGCATCCAAGGTTTGGATGAAATGGATGGAACCCCAAGGTTGGGTGCATTTTTGGCTGGATTGTATTTTGCAGAATCGAACCGAAAAAGTGGAAGAAGCCCGTACCTTCCTCGACAAATACATGGATCCCAACGAGTTCAGGAGCCGGGTTCATTATACGGACCGGTTTGAACTCGGCAGACAGTCGGGCAAGGATATCACGGCGCGGGCTTTGCAGCAACTGCGTTCCAATTTCGACGAAGCGATGGAGCTGGTCAGGGAATGGATCCGGCTTGTAAACAGCCAGCCTGGTCACAGCAATGAATACCATCAGCAAATCGCCAAGAGACTGGAGAAAGGAATCCGGCCGCGCTACGAGGAGGTGATCGGCGAATTGCGTGAGCAGGCCGCCAGCGCCGGAGAGGCTTCCGCAAAGTCCGCCTTCGTCCTGCTGGAGTGGGCCGTCCGGGAAGTCTTCGCTCTGTTCGACCCGAACACTCCCGTTCCCAATAAAGAACCGAAAGCCGATTTTATCCTCAACCATCCCCTGCTGAAGATTCCCGCCATCGGCATCCGGTCCGACTGGACCCTGTATGATGCGGCCGGCGGATTTCCCGTTGAAGAACTGGTCCGTACGATGGAAGACGGTCTGCCGTCTTTTGAAGAAGCGTTCAATGCCCGGCTGGACCGGAGGGATGTGGAAGGCTGCCGACTGATGCTGGAGACGGCCGGAGACGAGGAACTGTTGACGCTTGGGCTTAACCGGGACAAACTTGAGGAACGGTTAGACATCCGTCTGAAAGAATACAGGGATTCGCTGCGGCACAGCATCCGGGATGCTGTCAAACAGATTGAAACCGCGTTTACCCACAATTTGATCGATGATCATAAGCGAAATAAATATTTGACCGAACTGGAACCTCTGGAACGGTCGATAGACGAGATCCTTTATTTCCCTGAAGCATTGGGCAAACTGGAACAATTGCGTTCCGACCTTGAAAGGGAACGGAACGAAGCCCGGGAACGCATGAAACGGCGGTTCCGGGAGGCCGGTGTGACCGAATCCCACCCGCATTATGACCAGATAAAGAAAATTTTGGAAACCGGGAATTTGTACACGGCCGAAGAATTGTTAAGCCGTATTCAGAACAATGAGGAAATTGTTTTTGAGTCGCTGTCATCCAAAGAGCAGGAACGCGAACCTTTCCGTGAATTTTTTGATCCGGATGCCACCGTATTTCAGGAATTGATCAAAACGCTCAATAGTACGGATTTGAGCAGAATCATCAATATGATCAAGGACGGCAAAAATGTCGGTCCGTTGGACATGGGGCAATTGCCGAGCGCCCAGCGCCGCCAGGCGGCCGAAATGTTGGAAGCGTGGAGACGCGCCAAAAAGTCCTCCAGCCGGACAGTGGTGGAAGAGCGGGACATCCGGGTGATCTTGAACAATATCGGTCTTTCGGTTAAATCTGTGGATCGAACCCCTACTTCCAAAACATCCCGTGATTATCAGATTATCAAGACGGAAGTTCTGTCGGATCCCAATCGATGCCCGGTTCCTTTCTACGGTTCGCAGGCCAAAGGCCATTATCGGCTTGTGGCGTTCTGGGACAGGTTGTCTCCGGAGGACATGCTTAATGAAATCAGCAATATCGGAGACGGGCATTTGCCGGCCATCGTATTCTTTTTCGGTCGCCTCAGCGCCCAAAACCGACGTGAACTGGCGAGACTGTGCCGGGAGCGCAGACGGACGTTCATCGTGCTGGACGAAGTGCTGCTCCTGTATCTGTGTGGGGAGAGGGGTTCCCGCCTGCCGGTGTTTTTCAAACTAGCTTTGCCATTTACGTATCTGGAACCTTATCAAACCACCGCTTCCCTTCTGCCGTCGGAAATGTTTTTTGGGCGGAAGGCCGAATTGCAGGCCATCATGGAAGGACGCTCGGGGCTGGTTTACGGTGGCAGGCAACTGGGAAAGACGGTGCTTCTTCGCGAAGCGGAGCGGCGGTTCCATTCGCCGGGTGACGGACGGCTTGCGGTCTGGATCGATTTAAAGGCCGAAGGGATCGGTTTGAACAAATCCATTGACGAAATCTGGAACGTCATCGCTCGGGAATTGAATCGCGTCGGCCTTTCCGAAATCAAACCGAATGTCAATTCGGCGGACAAACTGTTCCAGCAAATCCAGGACTGGTTGGATAAGGACTGGAGGCGGCGGATCCTGCTGCTGCTTGATGAAGCTGACCGGTTTTTGGAAATGGACGCAAAAGATTACGGAATTTCAGCCGATGAACGGAATCGGAGCGGCAATGGTTTCATCCGCTGCTCGAAAATCAAAGGTTTCATGGAAAAAACCAACAAGCGGTTCCATGTGGTTTTCGCCGGTCTTCATAACGTGCAACGGTCATTCAAAAACCAGAACGACCCATTGGCGCATCTGGGCCAGGCCATCTGCGTCGGTCCCCTCATGTCTAAAGGGGAATGGAAAGATGCCTATGAGCTGATCACCAAACCGCTTGCAACGCTAGGCTATTTCTTCGAAACGCCTGACTTGGTCCTGCAGATTTTGTCGCAAACGAACTATTATCCGAGCCTGATTCAATTGTATTGCCATCAGTTGCTTCGCCATTTGCTGGACCATCGGTCGCTCATGTCGTTCTCGGCCAAAACGCCGCCTTATATCATCACTGCCCGGCAGGTGGACGAAGCTTACCAGGACCGTGAGTTGCAACAGGCGATCAAGCATCGATTCAACCTGACGCTTCAACTCGACCCGAGGTACAAAGTGATCGCCCATGTCATCGCCCTCGAATCTCTGGGAGATGACGATGTACCGAAGAACGGTATTCCCGTCAAGGAGATTCTGAGACATTCCGTGGATTATTGGTCGGAAGGGTTTTCCAATATGGCGATGGACTCTTTCCGTGTCCTGCTGGATGAGATGGTGGATCTCGGGGTGCTCCGGCGGGTCCGGGAAGGATATTACTGCCTCCGCAGCCCCAATCTGGTTTCCCTGATGGGTACAAAAAATGAAATCGAAGAGGAGTTGCTCAGGACCGACCGTGTAATTTTGACGGAATACGATGCGGCGCACTTCAGGCCTTCCTACCGAGTTGAAGGAGTCCCGCCCAATTCCCGGCGCAGCCCGTTGACGGCCGAGCAGGAGTCGGAACTGATGCAATCGCCGAAAAGAGTTTCGATCATCTTCGGCCATCAAGCGGCGGGTATCGGCGAAGTGAAGGAATACCTGCGGGATCGACAAGACGCGGGTCAATTCCAATTGCGGGTCATCAGCGGCGTAATGGAAAAATCCGCATTCCTCCGTCAATTGCGGGAGATGGGCGAAACGCGCGCCGATAAAGTGTTCATCTTGGTGGATTTTGATTGTCCCTGGACAACGGAATGGGTCAAGGAGATTAGGGAGTTCCTCGATTCTTCGAAGCGCTATGATAAGCTGTACGTCATCTTTTTAGCGGATGCCGAACACACGCTGGCTCTGGCGCGGCAAAATCCCGATTTTGTGGATGATCTGCTGGAAGCGGGCATCCTGATCCTGCAGTTAAAACCTTGGCATCCTTCTACGGTGGGGCTGTGGCTCAGCGATTGCGAATTTGAAAATACCCGTCCGGTCATTGAAAAGATTGAAAACGCGACGGGGAACTGGTCGAGCCTGCTTTACCGATTGTACGATAAAGCCCGAAAGAATCCCCATCAACTGCAGCATTTCATTCAGGAATTCGAAACAAACATTCTGGAAAAAGACCTGATGGACGTGATCCTGAGCGAATTCGGCGCTTCACGCGACGAAGTGAAGAGTGTACTGCAGTATGTAGCGCTCGGTGATGTCCATTTCCAAGAAATATCCGATACGCTCAAGATTCCGGCGGAAATGGTGAGGTCAATCCTGGTCTGCGCCGAATTACTAGGAACCGCCAGACAAGCGGGCAAAGGAATCTGGAAAGCGGATCCGCTGGTCGCCAAGTTGGTGCTTGAAGCCGGTGATTCAATTTGAGTTTTCTCTGGTGGTCGCTTCCAGGACCAGCCCGTTTTTTGGAAAGAATCAGCGCTGATTTGGCTGACGGCAAACAGGTGTTTGTACGTTTTCCCGAAAACCCCCCCAAGCGGTTCAAAACCTATTTGAAAGAAAAATGGCTGGAAAACGATGGGTTTGAATGGCGAGAGTTGCAGTTGCAGTATTTGGATCAGGAGGCGGACCATCCGGCGAAGCTTATTTACGACATCTATTTGCCGGATGCGCCGCCGGATACGGTCCACAACGCAGCCAATCTGGCGCGGGAACCGGATTTTCGAAACATGATCATTTGGGTGGAAGGACTCACGCCCGAACGCTGGCCGGCATGGAACGAATTTTTTTACGAGTTTTCGGAATTCAGCCGAAACCGGCCGCCGGAGGATAGAATCCGGTTTCTGATTTTGCTCGACGGTACCCTTTCCGGTTGTCAGCCCAAGATTTCCCTGATAACTTCAGTCCGGGATTGGGCGGGCACGGTTGACCGGCTTAGCATGATGCTGTATTGCACCGCCCTAGTGAGAGACAGGCGCATGTCCATTCTGCAGCGACGCCTGATGGCGGAACTGGTTGCGTGTTTGGCGTTGTGGGATCAAAATCTGGCCGATTATCTTATTCAACAAAAATTGGAAGACTTGCTGGAACCAAATGATTTGTTATACGATTTTGCCCGGGAATTGAATTGGAATGAAAATACAGAAGAATCCTGGCCGGCTGGGACAATCAATGCATTTGAGAACAAGAACCTGGTACATTCGGCTTGTTTGGTGGCAAAGGGTCGCGAACAGGACATTCGCCGGCGCGTCTGGCAAGCACAATTGTCCGTTTTGTTTCCGGTCATTGAGGAATTGCGGCACGCATTGATCGATCATCTCGGTGACCATCTCACGGTTCCATTTACCGACGAGAAGGGAAGATTGATTACGGATCGAACCGAGATGGAGGTCGGACATATTTACTATCAACTACGCAACAATTCAAAAGGGGATCATCCTCTGAGAAAACAGGTGGGGTATCTCAGGGATTTGAGAAATCATTTGGCGCACATGGATCCGGTACCCAAAGACAAATTTCATCTCATCGAGAACGTGGAGGTTTTGCTTGAAAATTTGTCCACCACACATTGAATTCGAACCGTTTCGTTGACAACAGTTTAAATATGATGTAGGAAGATTGCTTGAAACAGGTGATGCCTGAGCGAGAGGAGTAGAGAACCCGGGTTGGAAACGATTCTGCTCATCATCGCATTGCAGCTCGCCTACGCAATGAAAAATCCCCGGTTTCGCGAAGAAACCGGGGATTTTTGTATCCGGACCCTGTATCACACCCGGGGCAGGCTGGCCAGGCTCTTTTGCAGGTCTTCTTCCGCGTACGGGACGTCCTGCAGCGAGCCGCTCAGGTAGGCCTCGTAGGCCGACATGTCGAAGTGGCCGTGGCCGGAGAGGCCGATGAGGATCACGCGCTTCTCGCCGGCTTCGCGGGCGGCAAGCGCCTCATCGATGGCGGCCCGGACGGCGTGGGCCGACTCCGGCGCGGGGACGATGCCTTCCGCCTGGGCGAACTGCACCGCCGCTTCGAACACGCGGGTTTGCGAGCAGGCGACCGCTTCGATCAGCCCGTCGTGGTAGAGCTGGCTGACCAGCGGGGAGTCGCCGTGGTAGCGCAGCCCGCCGGCGTGGATGCCGGGCGGCATGAATTCGTGGCCCAGCGTGTACATCATGAGCAGCGGCGTGAGCTTGGCCACGTCGCCGAAGTCGTAGGCGAATTTGCCCTTGGTGAGCGTCGGGCACGCTTCCGGTTCCACCGCCACCAGGCGGACCTTCTTGCCCGCCGTCAGCTTGTCGTACAGGAACGGGAACGCGAGCCCCGCGAAGTTGGAACCGCCGCCGCAGCAGCCGAACACCACGTCGGGGTATTCGCCGGCTTTTTCAAGCTGCAGCTTCGCTTCCTGGCCGATCACCGTCTGGTGCAGGCACACGTGGTTGAGCACGCTGCCCAGCGCATAGTTGGTGTCGCCGTGCGTCGCCGCGTCTTCCACCGCTTCGCTGATGGCGATGCCGAGGGAACCGAGCGATTCGGGATTTCGCTCCAGCACGGCGCGGCCCGCGTTGGTCCGGTTCGACGGGCTGGCGATGACCTCGGCGCCGAAGGTGTTCATCAGGATGCGGCGGTAAGGCTTCTGGTTGTAGCTGACCTTGACCATGTACACGGTGCAATCCAGGCCGAAAAATTTGCAGGCCATGCTCACCGAAGAGCCCCACTGGCCGGCGCCGGTCTCCGTCGCGATCCGGCGGATGCCTTCCTGTTTGTTGTAATACACCTGCGGAATGGCGGTGTTGAGCTTGTGGCTGCCGGCGGGGCTGACCCCTTCGTATTTGTAGTAGATGTGCGCGGGAGTATCCAGCGCCTTCTCCAGCTGCGTCGCCCGGAAAAGGGGCGTCGGCCGCCAGATCTTGTACAGTTCGCGCACTTCCTCAGGAATCTCCACCCAACGTTCCGTGGTCACTTCCTGCTGGATGAGCGCCATCGGAAAGATTGCCGACAGGTCCTGCGGCCCCACCGGCTGACCCGTTCCCGGATGGAGCGGGGGCTTCGGCGGATTCGGCATGTCGGCCAGGATGTTGTACCAATGCGTGGGAATCTCGCTTTCCGTGAGCAGGATTTTTTTCGCTTCGGACACGGTCCGTCCTCCTTTATCATGTTGAGTGATTGCGGCGCCTGGTTTTAGCGTTTCCATTCAGCCGTATCCTTCAATCCATTCGACAGCCGTCCCGCGTATTCCTCTTTCTTTCGGGCTTGTTGTAAGATGGAATTGAGGTTTTTTGGACAAAAAACTTTCGAATTTTGCGTGTTCGGATGCGGAGGGAAAACCGATCGGCACCGGGAGAGATGAAGACCGCACAAAAAGGGAAAACGGCGGCGAAGAGCCCGTGCCTCCGCCGAACGGCGCGTCCCGGGATCCTGTGCCGGGCGAAGCGAATCCCGGTGGCGCGGCAGCGGCGCCGGAAGAGGCCGAAGAAGAGGAAGAAGAGAACCGTCCCGGCAGCCGCGGGCGCTTGAAGGTTGCGGTCCTCGTTTTGCTCGTGATCGCTCTGTTCGGCAACACGCTAGCGTTCCTGCCGTCGATCTACAACCTCGACGCGCTCCGCTTTCTGCGAAAGAGCGCGGAGTTGTCGCAGTTGGAACTGATCCGCGAGGCGAAGCGGGCGGTGGTCGTCGTGCGCGCCGATGACGGGAAGGGGACGGGATTCAACATCGCGCCGGACGGCCTCATTGTCACCAACCGCCATGTGATCGAGGGAAGTCTGCGGATTGTGGTCGATTTCGGCTCTTACGGCACGTTCGCCGCGCGGGAGGAGGAGAGCGATCCCGAGGCGGACATCGCTTTGTTGCGCCTTGTCGGGGTGAAGGAGGAATTGCCGGTGCTGGAAGTGGACGAAGAGAACCGGTGGACGCCGGGACAGTCTTTTTATGTCATCGGAAATCCGCTGTTTTTCAACCGAATCGCCAACGAAGGAACCGTGATCGGCCCGCTTCCGGTTGCCGGGCGCCCGTCTCCGGTTCTTGCAGTGCAAGCGCCCGTCTACAAAGGCAACAGCGGCAGTCCGGTGATCAACGCGGACGGAAAGGTCATCGCCGTCGTTTACGCCACGGCGAAGGTTGTCCTGGACGGAAGGGAGGCAAACGTCGGCCTGGCCGTTCCGGTGGAGGCTTGGAAGCATTTGATTTCATGGCGGTGATTTGATTTGAAAGGCAACCGTCCCTTTTATTTAATGAGATAAAATATTAATAATAGAAAACAAAATTCGACAGACATTTTATCCGTTTCCATTTCCAATACATGGTGCAACCGACAGACAGGAGGCGCCCGCATGCTGATCGATCTGAAAAAACGGCTGCGCGAAGAGGAAATCCGCGAACTGCTGGCCTGGTCCGTTTTTCCCGATCCGGGGAGGGTGGACGAAGTGATCGGGCGGTACGAACGAAGCCCGGATTGGGCGATCTCGGGGCTTGAGGACGAAGACGGGATTGTCGGCCTGATCGGCTATCGCCTCCGGGACCATGGCGAACTGGAAGTGCTGCATCTCGCCGTGATTCCGGAGGCGAGGGGCGCAGGGTTTGGCAGACTGTTGCTGCTCGAGACGATCGAAAGGGAACGTCCGGCGGCGGTGGTCGCGGAAGCGGATGAGCATGCGGTGGAATTTTTCCGGCATGTGGGCTTTGTGGTGGAAAGCCTGGGGGTATCCCCGTACGGCGAAGAGCGGTTCCGCTGCGTGTTCGTCACGGATTACGGCGGCGGACCGGAGGATTGAGCAAGAAAAGCGGAAACCGGGACGGGTGTCCCGACTTTTGCATTTTCAGGCGGATTCCAGCGCGTCCAGGATGGCCAGGTTGGCCTTTTCGTTCCGGCGATGGGCGAAGGCCGGACGCCAGAGGTCCGTGGACTTTGCCGGGCATTCGCCGCACACATCCACGCCGATGATCCGCGCCCGGCGCGTCAACGCGCGCAGCAGGCCGCGCAGACGCCCGATGGGCATTTCGCCCTGGTCCCAGTTGGTGACGGCGGATTCGCGGTTCAGCACGTCCTTGTCGATGCTGATGTACACATCCCGTCCTTCCAGGGCCAGGGCCAGTTCCTCCGGACGTGTGTCGGACGGCCAGAAACGGATGTTGTCTCCGCTCTCGGAGATTCCGCCGGCCTCCTCGTCTTCCGCGCCGACGATGTGCACCTCTCGCAGCATGGGCAGGCGCTCCATCGCCAATGCGACCCAGTTGCCGCACGAAAGCAGCCCCCATCCGCCACGTCCGCCCTGCATGTCCGAATGGCGGTCGAACAGCACGAGCGCGAACGGCCGGTCGATTTTTTCAAGCAACAGGAGGGTGACATAATGGTAATTGCCGCTGCCGATGAAGGTGATGCCCCTTCCGCGGTTAGCGGGCAGCCGGCGGCGGATTTCCGCCAAGGCTTCTTCCGCGCACAGCAGGTTCGTTCCGGGAATATCCCCGAGTTCCACCCACCGGTCCGCATGCCTCCTCAATCGGGGCTGCATCAGATAGGGTCCGTCAAAGTTCAGCATCGTCACCTCATGATTCCCCAACCCCATGGCCATCAACTTCCTTTCCCAACCGATGCCTTTATGAGCCGGTTCATGATGATGATCGGGAACTTTGGACAGTTTCTTGTTTCTATATTAGCATTTTGGATAATGGAATGAAATGAAAAATCCCCCTCACCGCGATTCATGACATGAAACGTTTTCAAACGGGAAACACAAGTATTGACAACAAGCGGAATTCCCTTCATCCTGCTGGACAGGGAGTTTCCGGGGACGGTCGCGAACGCCAATCGTCCAAGAAAGGGGATAGCAGCCCGTCAAGCTGATCGTGCCGGCGAGACCGGCCATCTGGGAGTTTCGGCCGGATCTTTTCTCCCGAATCACGGAACACGGCCGGCGCGAGGCGGAAAGGGCGCATCGGGCCGAAGGGAGCGGATGCTTTTTGAAAAATGCGGTCATCACGGACAGCGAATTCCAAAACCACGAGCCGGAGCGAAGCGTGCTTGAAAAGGCGGGATTCCGCGTCATCCCGTACAACTGCAAAACCGCCGAAGAGCTGAAGGAAGCCGGCAGGGAAGCCGACGCCGTTCTGGTGCAATACGCGCAGATTACCGAGGACGTCTTGAAGGCATGGGAAAGGTGCCAAATCATCGTCAGGTACGGCATCGGTTACGACAACGTGGACATCCGTGCCGCGGAAAAATTGGGGATCTGGGTGTGCAACGTCCCCGATTATTGTCTGGACGAAGCGGCCGATCACACCTGCGCCATGATCCTGGCGTCGCTGAGAAAGCTCCTGCCGTACCACGAATCGATCCGAAGGGGCGAATGGAGCGTCGAGGGCGTCGCGAGGCCCATGAAAAGCTTCGTCAACACGACGGTCGGACTGGTCGGCTTCGGGCGCATCGGGCGGAACGTCTGCCGCAGGCTTGCGCCTTTCGGTTTCCGAATCCTGGTGTACGACCCCTATCTGAAGCCGGGGATGGAAAGCGCGTTTGGCGCCGCCCGGGTGAAATCGCTGGAAGACCTGTTGCGCGAAAGCGACGCCGTATCCCTGCATCTGCCGCTTACGCCGGAGACCCGCCACCTGATCGATGAACAGGCGCTCCGCCTGATGAAGCCGCACGCCGTGCTGGTGAACACTTCCCGGGGCGGCCTGGTGGACACGGTCGCCCTGGCGCGGGCGCTGCGCGGGAAGGCCATCGGCTTTGCCGCGCTGGACGTTTTCGAGGAGGAGCCGCTCCCGCCGGAGCATCCGTTGCGGTCCTGCGAGAATGTCCTGTTTACGCCGCATGCGGCCTTCTACTCGGACGAGTCGCTGGCTCGGCTGCAGCGGCAGGCGGCGGAGGAAATCGTCAGGTGGTTTTCGGGCAAACCGCCGGCGTCTCCGGTCAACCATCCCCCGAATCCCCGCCGCTGAAGGAAAGGTTTCCCCATGCGAATCAAAGATGCCAAGGCGTTCACGCGGCGGTAAATGGGAATAACAACGTTGTCAATTTCCAAAGGAAGCGGGTGGATCTCCCGTGCCCAGACCTTTCATGGACGAAAATTTCCTGCTTGCCAATCCGACGGCGGAACGGCTGTTCCACGAGCACGCCAGGGATTTGCCCATCATCGATTATCACTGCCATCTGAATCCGAAGGAAATCTACGAAAACAAGACGTACCGCAATCTCACGGAAGTGTGGCTGTACGGGGACCACTACAAATGGCGGGTCATGCGGGCGAACGGCGTGGAGGAGAAGTACGTGACGGGAGACGCGGACGATTACGAGAAATTTCTGGCCTATGCCCGCACGCTGCCGATGACCATCGGGAACCCGCTCTACCATTGGTCGCATCTGGAACTCAGGCGCTTCTTCGGCGTGGACGAGCTGATCAACGAGCAGAACGCGCCGGCCATCTGGGAAAAGGTGAACGCCAAGCTGCGGGGGCCCGGGTTTGCCGCCCGCGATTTCATCACGAAGTCGAAGGTGGAAGTGATCTGCACCACCGACGATCCGGCGGATTCGCTGGAATACCACATCAAGCTTCGGGAGGACCAAAGCTTCGGCGTGAAGGTGCTGCCGTCGTTCAGGCCCGACAAGGCGCTGGAACCGAACCGTCCCGGTTTCGTCGAATGGATCGGCAAGCTGGGTCTGGCGGCGGGCGTCCGGATCGAAAATTACGACGATCTGCTTTCCGCCCTCATGGCGCGGGTGAAGTTTTTCCATGAGGCGGGCTGCCGGGTCTCGGACCACGCGCTGGACGAGGTGCCCTACGCGGACGCGACCCATGCGGAGGCGGCCGCCGTCTTCGCCCGGGCGCTCAAAGGAGAGCGGGTCGGCGCGGAAGAGGAAGAGAAATACAAGACGCACGTGCTGGTGTTCCTCGGCCGCCTGTACGCGGAGCGGGGCTGGGTGATGCAGTACCACATGGGCGCCCTGCGCAACACCAACTCCCGCATGTTCGCGGCCCTGGGCCCGGACACCGGCCACGATTCGATGCGGGACGGCGCCATCGCCCGGAATCTGGCCCGCCTGCTGGACGCGCTGGACCGGGAAAACGCGCTGCCCAAGACGATTCTCTACACCCTCAACCCGGCGCAAAACCATGTGGTCGCCTCGATGATCGGCAACTTCCAGGGCGGTGGCGTCCCGGGCAAGATCCAGTTCGGCACGGCCTGGTGGTTCAACGATACGAAGGAAGGCATGATCGCCCAGATGAAAACGCTGGCCGACGTGGGGGTGTTCGGCCGGTTCATCGGCATGCTCACCGACTCGCGCAGTTTTCTGTCCTACACGCGGCACGAATACTTCCGGCGCATTCTCTGCAATCTCGTCGGCGAATGGGCGGAAAACGGCGAATTCCCCGCGGACATGGAGCTGCTCGGGACGATCGTGCGCAACATTTCCTACGGCAACGCGAAGGCGTATTTTCCGTTCGGCTGAGGCGGTGCGAAGCTTGAAGCGGCAGGGAAGGCGTCAAGCCGCCCTGCCGCATGGTCATTTGGCAAACCGGACGCTAGTGGCATCCGTCCGGATCATGGTCCATTCTGACGTCTCCGTTTCGGAAGACGCGAGAAAACGCGAGGAACTATACTTTCGCTTTTGTCCCGTTTTCACGTCCAGCAGGGAAAAGGTCACGTCCGTTTCGGCCGGCGGTTCCGCGGAACTGTCAAATCGGTACTCTTTGATTACGGCCGTCCGCTCGTCGATCCATCCCGCCGCTTCGACGCTGCCGAGGTTTTCCGCATCCGCGGCCGTGACCGAACTGAGCGGTCTTCCGTCCCGGTCGTAAAAGTCAAGGCGGGCCGGCGCGATGGACAGAACATCGATGTCGATCGCCTTGATGCGACTTTGGTCCTTCGGCGCGGACGCGATCCAGCCGACCGTTCCGGTTTCGTTCCATCCGACCTTCTGGGAAGGGTACATTTCGCTTTCGGAAAGTTCCACCGTGCCCCGGAGTTTTCCCGCTTCGTCGTAAAACCCCAATTTGCCGCTCTCGTCGTCAAACGCGAAGCGTTCCAGCGTCGGTGAAGGGAACAGGGAAGGATAGCCCGTGGTCGAATGCGGGATGACGGGGAACCGTCCGGGATGAAACCGGTCGGCTCCGCCCGCCAGATCGAAGATCCAGACGTTTCCTTCCTCGCTCTGCAGCAATATCCGCTTCCGGTCTTTGCTCCATCTGTGCATATAGATTTTTTCCCCGGTTTCAGCCCGCCAAAAAGCCGGCCGCAGGCGTTCGATTTCCCCGTCCGGTCCGATGGCGGACAGATGAAAGACCACTCCGTCCGCGTCGACATCCGGTTCCAGGAAAAGGGCGCGGCCGTCGTCCATGGCGCCGAGGATGCCGATGTTGCCCACGAACGCGTTGTACCCTTCATATTGGCTGAGAGGCATCCATTGCGTGAAGATGGTTTCCGCATGCAGGGTCTCGGGTTGCACGCTGACCACCGCATGGCCCTGCATATTGATCCCATACCTGGAGATTTTGGCGTACACGTAAAGGTCGGATCCCGTTTGGACAAAGCTCCAGTATTCCGCCCATTCTTCTCCTGCCGCCCGCAGCACAAGGGTCCCGTCTTCTTCCGTCACGGTCCACTCGGGGGGAGAAGGCGGCGTCGCGGGCAACGGCTCTTCCGGATCGTCCTCGCGCGGCACGTTCGCCGGAATTTCCGTTTGCGTTTGAAATGCCGACGCGGGTTCCGGCTGTCCGGAAGAAGCCGGAGACGGACGTTCCTCATGCAGATTTGCTTTTCCCGCATTTCCATCGCATGATGCGCATAGCATCAGCGCCAGCAGCACGGGCGGGATCAGAGCCAGCCGCTTTTTCACTTTTTTTCCACCTCATCGTTTATAGACGCAGTGGGATGGTAAAAGTTGCCCGAAACAAAGCAACGACCTCCCGCCTGCGCTTTTTCGCGGCGGGAGGCCGGACTCAGGGAGCGGGAGGCGCCGTGGACGCGCGGACCGCCAGTTCCGGCTCCAGGATGACGCCGCTTGTGTCATCCGGTCGCTCGATCAGGGCGGCGAGCCTTGCGGCGATGGCCCCGGCCAGCGTTTCCGCCGGTACGCCGGCGGCCGTCACCGGGCTGTCCAGCTCATCGGCGAGGGGAATGTTGTCGTAGCTGACGACGGACAGGCGCTCCGGGACGGCGAGACCCGCTTCCCTCGCGGCCCGGAGAATGCCCCGGGTGAGGTCGAAGCTGCCGCCGATGACGGCGGTGGGCAGCGGCTGCCGGGCGAGGATCGCCCGCATGGCGATGAAGCCGTCGTGGAACGCCATCCCTTCCGTGTCCAGCACCGCGTCCTCCGGGCAGGGGAGGCCCAGCGCGGCCATTTCCCGGCGGAAGGCGGCGATTTTTTCTTCCTGGAGCGGATCGTATCGGGCGGGACGGCCGACATACACCAAGCGGCGGTGGCCCAGATCCGCCAGATGGCGCACGGCCAGCCGGATGGCCTGTTTCCGGTTCACGTCCACCGTCGGAAAAGGCGTGCGGCCCGTCGTGCCGTACACCAGAATCGGAATCCGGCCGTATCCCGCAAGCTCATCGAGCGGCGGCCGTTCCCCGCGGTCGTCGAAAACGAGGATGGCGTCCACCTGGAACCGGTGAAACACGTCCACGGCGGATCGCGGCTCGTTGATGGACAACACCGTGACATAGCCGAGGCGTTCCAGTTGCGCATTGATGCGGGTGATGAGATAGGAAAGGGCCGTCCGTTCCACCGAGGGCCAGACGACGCCGACCGCCCAGCTTCTGCGGGAGACGAGGCGGCGGGCGGCGAAATTCGGCTGGTAGCCCAGTTCCCGCGCAACGTCCAGAATGCGCCGTTTCGTTTCTTCCTTGACCAGCGGGCTGCCGCGCAGCGCCTTGGACACCGTGGAGAAGCTGACGCCGGCGCGTTCCGCGATATCCTTGATGGTCACCATGAAGCGTTCACCCGGACCCGGAGGTAACAACGTTGTTAATCCCTATCTTAATACACTTTTTCGCCCGGGAAAAGCGTGGACACGCGGACCGGGATCGGGTATGATGGGGAACGACAACGTTGTTATTTCCGAATCGGATGATGGAAAAAAGAGAGGCGGAACCATGCGCATAAACCTGTTCGATCTGACGGGCACGGTTTCGGTGGTGATCGGCGGCAACGGCGTGCTGGGCGGCGCCATGTCGGAGGCGCTGGCTCTGGCGGGTTCGAAGGTGGCCGTCGTCGGCCGCAACATGGAGAAGGCGGAGGCGGTGTGCGCGAGAATCGCCGCGAAGGGCGGCACGGCCGTTCCGATGGCGGCGGACGCCACGAAGCGGGAGGACCTGGAACGGCTGCTGGAGAACGTGCTCGCGTGGGGCGGCCGCGTGGACACGCTGATCAACGCTTCGGGCGTCAACAGCAGTACGCCGTTTTTCGAACTGGACATGGAAGAATGGGACCGGATCATGGACGTCAACCTGAAAAGCGTGGTCCTGGCCTGCCAGATCTTTGGCAAGCGCATGATCGAGCAGGGCGAGGGCGGGTCCATCATCAACATTTCGTCGGTGTCGTCGGACCCGCCGCTGTCCAGGGTGTTTACCTATTCCGCGTCCAAGGCCGGCGTCAACAACGTGACGAAGTTTCTGGCCCGGGAATTCGCGCCGCATAACGTGCGGGTGAACGCCATCATCCCCGGATTCTTCCCGGCGGAACAGAACCGCAAAATCCTCACTCCGGACCGGGTGGAATCGATCATGCGGCACACGCCGATGGGGCGGTTCGGCGAACCGGAGGAACTGCAGGGCGCGGTGATCTGGCTCGCGTCGAAAAAGGCGTCGTCCTTCGTCACGGGGGCGCTGATCCGGGTGGACGGCGGATTCGGCGCGATGACGATCTGACGGCGGCTTGAAAACCATCCGAGACATCCATCAGGCGGAAAGGACCGTACATCCATGAGCCGACAGGGAGCCGTGGTGCTGGCCGTGGACATCGGCACGACCAGCACGAAAACGCTGGCGGCGGACGAGACGGGCCGCGTGCTGGCCGAACATTCCGTCGCCTACCCGATGCATTCGCCGGAGCCGGGCGCGGCGGAACAGGACCCGGACGAAATTTGCGAGGCCGTGCTGGAGGGACTCGCCGCGGTCATGCGCCGCGCGGGCCTTGCGAAGGATGACGTGCTCTGCGTGTCGCTCAGCTCGGCCATGCACAGCCTGATCGCCCTCGACCGCGAGGATCGGCCGATCACCCGCAGCATCACGTGGGCGGACCAAAGGGCCGCGGCCCAGGCGGAGCGGCTGAACGCGGACGGCAGCGGGCTTGACGTCTACCGGCGGACGGGCACGCCGGTCCATGCCATGTCGCCGCTGGTAAAGCTCATGTGGCTGAGGGAGGAGCGACCCGATATCTGGCGACGGGCGGCGAGATTTGCGGGCATCAAGGAATACGTTCTCCACCGGCTGTTCGGCGTGTGGGTGACGGATCATTCGCTGGCCAGCGCCACCGGATGCTTCAACCTGGAGAAGCTGGCCTGGGACGAAGAAGCCTTGCGCCTGGCAGGCGTGCGTGAAGAGCAGCTGCCGAAGCCGGTGCCGACGACGCACATCCTGAAGGGGCTTGACGAAGAAGCGGCGCGGCGGACGGGCCTGGGCCGGGAGACGCCTTTCGTTGTGGGAGCGTCCGACGGCACGCTGGCCAACCTGGGCGTCGGCGCCCTGGCACCGGGCATCCTGGCCGTGACCATCGGCACCAGCGGGGCGGTACGCGCGGCGGTGGACCGGCCTGCCACGGATCCGCAGGGGCGGCTGTTCTGTTACGCGCTGACGGAGCGCGAATGGATCGTGGGCGGTCCCACGAACAGCGGCGCCATCGCGGTACGCTGGATGGCGGACCGGGTGTGCCCGGACCGCCCGATGGAGGAAGCGGTCGGACTGGCGGCAACCGTTCCGCCGGGCGCGGACGGGCTTTTGTTTTTGCCGCATCTGGCCGGAGAACGGGCGCCGTTCTGGAACCCGCTGGCCCAGGGCGTGTTGTTCGGGCTGACGCTCGCCCACGGCAGCGCCCACCTGATCCGCGCGGCGATGGAAGGCGTGCTGTTCCAGATCCGCGCCGTCGTTTCCGCCGTGGAGAAAATGACGGGGCGGGCTCGGGAAATCCGCGCATCGGGCGGTTTCGCCAAATCGCCGTTCTGGTGCCAAATGCTGGCGGACATGACCGGCACTCCCGTGCTCGTGCCGGATACGGTGGAAGGATCGGGCATGGGCGCGGTACTGCTGGGCCTGCACGCCCTGCGGACGCCAGACCGGCCGCTTGCGATCCCGGAACCGGCGGGAGGCACGCGCTACGAGCCCGACGCCGCGGTCCACGCCCGCTACTCGGAACTCATACCGATGTATCTGGAGCTGTACGAGAGGCTGAAGGAGCCGATGCGCGCCATGTGGGCGTTCCGCCGGGCCGCCGCTTCGGCGGACGCCGGACGGCGCGATTTGCGCGGGGAGGAAGGATGATGGCGCAGGTGCAACCCGATATGACATCCGCTCCGGGACCGGATTCCGCGCCAAATCCGGCCGCGGGTGCAGGGACGAATCCGGGGGCGGGAACCGGTCCGGGTTCGGAAGCAGGGCCGAGTCCGGGAGCGGGGAACCGGAAGACGGTGGAAGAAAAGTACGCGGAACTTCTCCGCATCTTGCAGGAAATGGAGTCCGTCCTCGTGGCGTTCTCCGGCGGCGTGGACAGCACCTTTCTCCTGGCGGCCGCGCTGGAGGCGCTGGGACCCGGCCGCGTGCTGGCGGTGACGGCGGATTCGGAAACCTACCCGTCGGAGGAACTGGAAGAGGCGAAAAAGCTCGCGGAATTCCTGGGCGCGAAACACGAAGTGATCCGCACGAGCGAGCTGGACATACCGGGGTACCGGGAAAACACGAGCAACCGGTGCTACTTCTGCAAGCAAAACCTGTTCGAAACCCTGCGTCCTCTGGCGGAACGCGGCGGTTATCGGCACATCGTGTTCGGGCTCATTGCCGACGACATGGGCGAACACCGGCCGGGCATCCGGGCTGCGAAGGAGCAGGGCGTGCGCGGGCCGTTGCAGGAAGCGGGGCTGACCAAGGAAGAAATCCGCGCGCTGTCGAAGGCGCGGGGGCTGCCGACGTGGAACAAGCCCTCCTTTGCCTGCCTTTCGTCGCGCATCGCCTACGGGGAACCGATCACCCTGGAGAAACTGGTTCGGATCGGCGAGGCGGAGCGGTACATCCGGTCCCTCGGCATCCGCCAGGTGCGGGTGCGCAACCACGGGGACATCGCCCGGATCGAGGTGGAGCCGCCGGACATGGAACGGATCGTCGCGCGGGCGGCCGAAATCTCGGAACGGCTCAAAAGCCTTGGGTTTCTGTACGTGTCGCTGGATCTGTCCGGGTACAGAAGCGGCAGCATGAATCGTGCGCTGAAGGCGGGGAACGGGGCGGATGAACCGGTTTGAAGATCTGGGTTTCGTCAAGCTGGATGTGGACCGCGCCGAAAGGACCGGGCATCCGGAAGTGGTGTTCGGCGCCGGCAAGACGGCGGACCAGGTGGAGACGATTTTTCTGCGCCTGGCGGAGCTGCACGGGCGCGCTTTGGCCACGCGGGCGACGCAGGAGATGGCGGACCGGGTGCGGGCGCGCCTGCCGGAGGCGGTGTACGATCCGGTCTCCCGTCTCATCCGCTACGGGCGCGGCAAGCCGCTGCCGGGCCGCGTCGCGGTGGTCACCGGCGGCACGGCGGACATTCCGGCGGCGGAAGAGGCGGCCGGCACCGCGGAATGGATGGGGTGCGAGACGGACCGCATCTACGACGTGGGCGTGGCCGGCATCGACCGGTTGCTGGCGCACCGCGACCGCATCCGGGAAGCCTCGGTGGTGATCGCCGTGGCGGGGATGGAAGGCGCGCTGGCCAGCGTCGTGGGCGGCCTGGTCCGCCGGCCTGTCATCGCGGTGCCGACGTCGGCCGGGTACGGCGCGCACTTCCAGGGCGTGACCACATTGCTGGCCATGATGAGTTCCTGCGCCCCCGGCGTCACCGTGGTCAACATCGACAACGGCTTCGGGGCGGGCTATCAAGCGGCCATGATTTTGCAACTGGCGGCGGAAATGGGGACCGTCCATTAAAGCGGGAAGGTGATCCTGTTGCGTTACGATCCTGTGCTGGCGTTTCTTGCCGGAGGGCCGGCGCCCGAAGGGGGAGAGGTGCGCATCTGCCCGCGTTCCCTGAAGGCGCACGGCGACACGCGGGTGCTGATGATCCGGGACGGCGGGGAGAAAAAGCTCGCCGCCATCGGCTCCGGGCCGCTGTACAACGATCTGGCGGGTGAAGCGAAGGACGGGCACAAGCTGTGCGGGCTGAGCCGGGAGAACCGGCTGGTGCTGAGTCAATACTTTCCGTTTACGGCGCCGCGGGCGTTCGGCAAGCGGTCGGCCACCATCGGCCTGGGCGACCGCCTCGGCCGCGCGGGTTCCGGCCAGATCTGGCTGATCCTGCAGGGCAAGGACGACAAGGGAGCGTATCTCTTCCGGGATGAATTTTTCCGCACGCTGGACGCCCGGGAAGAAGAATACGCCCGGGCACTGGAAGCGCATATCGGGCGGCACCTGGACCTTCTGGGCGTGCCGCGGCCCGGCGGGGAACCGCAAAGGGACGGATAGACCCCGGAAGACATGCGGAGTCGGCCGAACTTTCAGAAGGCGGTGGAGACAACAGTGGACACATCGGGCAGCGAGGGAAAAGCCGCTTCATCGGAAAATCCGGTCGCATCTCCCGGATCATTCGCGGGGAACAACCGGATTTCCGCCGGGACGCGGGACACCGGGACACGGGGCGTCAGCGCGGAGCGCATCCTGAAATTTTTCTTTCCGCTGGGACTGTCCGCGAGCCTCGTCACGCTGTCCCACGTCATCATCAACGGGACGCTGGCGCGCGCTCCGCAGCCGGAACTGGTCATCGCCGGCTATGCCATCGCGCAAAGCATTTTTCAGATATCGGAACGGCCGGCGGTGCTCATCCGGCAGACCGTTTCGGCCCTGGTCCGCGACCGGGTCTCCTTCCGCGCCTTGAGCCTGCTTACCTTCGGCGTGATCGCGGCCATTATGCTCTTCAGTTTCGCCTTCGCCTTCACCCCCGCGGGTCTGGCGCTCATCCGCTTCGCCTTTGGCGCGGACGAAGAGCTGGCCGCCGCGTCGCTGGACGCGTACCGCGTCATCATGTTTGTCAGCGTGTTTTCGGCGCTCCGCTGCCTGTACCACGGCGTGCTCATCCGGGACCGCAACACGAAATGGCTGACCCTGGGCATGCTGATCCGGCTCGCCGTCATGTACGCCGCTTCCGTGATCATTTTGGAATCCGGCGTGTCGATGAGCGGAGGCATGGGGGCCCTCATCTTCCTGATCGGCATGGCGACGGAAGCGGTCTTCGGCTATTTCGAGGGGCGCCTGGCGGTCCGGCGGCTGCCGGCGCGCGATCCGGCGTCGAAGGTGGCCCGGGTGCGGGACGTTTTCCCGTTCTACCGGCCCCTGGTCCTGTCCTCGTTCATCGGGGTGCTCATCGGACCGATCATCAACATCATGCTGGGGAAGACGGCCGAGCTGGACTTGGCCATTGCCTCGTTTGCCGTCGCCTCCAGCGTCATGAACCTCGTGCTCAGCTTTTTCACCTATTCCCATCAGATTGCGTTGCAGTTTTACAACCAGGGCGCCGGGATCGCGATCCGGGTGGTGGCGGCGGTGAACCTGGCGCCGGCGGCGCTTTTGTCCGCCCTGGCGTTTACGCCTGCGGGGCCGTGGTTGCTTCGCATCATCGTGGGTGCGGAAGGGCCGCTGCTTTCGGAAAGCCTTGCGGTGCTCAAGTTTTTCCTTCCCTATGCGGTGTTGTTCGCCTGGGTCGACTTTTGCCACGGCCTGATGATGCTGCGCAGCCAGACAAGCGTGCTGATCAAAACCCAGTCCGTCAACGTGTTCATCGTGCTCACGGCGCTTCTTGCGGCCGTCGCCGCCGTGCCGGAATGGAATGGGCGCATCGGCGCGCTGGCCCAATCGGCGGGTTGCGCCGCCGAACTCGTTGCCCTGCTTGCCGTGCTGCATGCCGGACGCAAACTCCGGCAACCGAAGTCTCCGTAAACGGCGCCTCCGTCAAGGCTTGTGTTTGCACGGACGGTTCGGGTACTATCGGATTGGGCGCATTCCCGCGAAAGAAAAAAACGAGAGCGGTACCGGTCCGGGACCGGGGGAGGCCATTGGATTCGAGAAGGATCGCGTTCTTTGATTCGGGCATCGGAGGGCTGTCCGTGCTGGCCGAGGCGCTCCGCCGCCTGCCGAACGAGAACTATCTCTATTACGCAGACACGCGCCACGTTCCGTACGGAAACAAAAGCCGCGAGGAAGTCCGCAGGCACGTGTTGGACGCGGCGGCGGAAATCATGCGCCATGACGTCAAAGCTTTGGTGATCGCCTGCAACACGGCCACCAGCGTCGCCATCCGGGATCTGCGGGCCATGTACGGCATCCCGATCATCGGCATGGAACCGGCCGTCAAGCCGGCCGTGGCCATGACCGGACCGGCGGGCAAACGGGTGCTGGTGCTGGCCACCCCTTTGACGCTGGGCCAGGGCAAATACGCCGAGCTGGTATCCCGTGTGGACGACGGCCACGTGGTGGATTCCCTTGCCTTGCCCGAACTCGTGGAAAAATGCGAACGGCTGGAATTCGACGGGGAAGGGGTGAGCGGGCTGCTGAGGGAGAAACTGGCCGGCGCGGACCTGAAGCGTTACGCCGCCGTGGTGCTCGGCTGCACGCATTTTCCCTTTTACAGGCCGGTGCTGGAGGGTCTGCTGCCGCCCCACATCCGGCTGCTCGACGGGGCGGAAGGCACGGTGCGACGCCTGGAGCAGGTGCTCAAGGAAAACGATCTTCTCCATCCCGGGGGAAGCGGTGAAGTGACGTTCCTGTCGTCGGGAGGGAACGCGGAAGACCTGCGCCGCATGGAACGGGCCTTCGCCTACATCCGCGGCGTCGCGGCGGGCGATTCATGTTTTGCGGCGCGGCACCATATGGATAAGAGGTGAGAGCGGCGCATCGCCGTCCGGCCGCCAAAACAAAAAAACGCCCCTAAAAGAGGGACAGCCCATGGTGCTGGAAGTCACCGCGATCACCGTCCGCCCGGAGGAATGCAACGCCTTCGAAAGCCGTTTCCGCCGCGCGTCCGGCATCCTCGCCCGCGCGCCCGGCTATCTCAGGCACGAACTGCACAAGTGCGTCGAGACGGACGGAAAATATCTCATGCTCGTGCAGTGGCAATCCATCAGCCACCACTCGGCGGGCTTCCGCCGGTCGCCGGCTTACGCCCGGTGGCGCGAACAGCTCGAACCGCTGCTCGACGCCGAGCCGCAAACCGAACACTACGTCTCCATCCGCGTCCGCTAGGGGCGCGGTTTTTCATCGGGATTCCGCGTGGCGCCGGATGATCGGGGGGATCTCCGCCAGGGAACGCACGGTCTCGAATACGCCGCGGGGCTTGATGTTGATGGGAACCACGTTGTAGGACCATTCCCCTTCGTGCTTCATGTACACGACGTGCAGGCCGCACGCCAGCGCCGGCAGTACGTCCGTGCGCACCGAGTTGCCGATCATCCAGGTGCGGGACGGATCGCAGGACACCGCGGCCAGGATCCCGCGCAAATCGGATTCGCTCTTGTGCCGGCGCACATACACGCGGTTTCCGAAATGGCGGCCGAGGTTCAGCTTCCGGATCTTCCGCCGCTGGAAACGGGCATCCCCGCCCGTGTAAAGGTGCAGGATGTGGCCCTGCGAGGACAGCGTCTCCAGCGTCTCCTCCACATGGGGGTAAGGTTCGATTTCCCGCTCGAAAACGGACATGCCGAGCCTCCAAATCTCCCGCTCCTCCTCCGGAGAGGGCCGCACGCCGGCGACGGCGCAAAAATGGCGGTACGTGTCCACGAGGGACTGCGGAAAATGGTCCGGCTTGAAGCCCAGCACCCGGATGCCGGCGATGTCGATCTCCGCCTGCTTCGCCAGGACGGCCTTGCGCGTCAGGGCAAGGTGGGGAAAAAGGAACACCATCCGCTCGGCGAATTCGTTCAGCACGGCCTGAAAGTATTTGTTGCAATGCACCAGGGTATCGTCCAGGTCGAAAAACAGATGTTGCTTCATGCGCCTGCTCCTTCCGGTCCGGTGCGGAAACGCGTTGCGCGAAACGCATCGAATTCCGCTCTCATTATGGAACAGAACGCGCGCTTGATGCAATCCGCAAGCGCCGGGGCCTGAACGTCTCAGGCGCCGTGGCGGGCGATCGATTCCTGCAGGCGCCGCCGGATGAACGAAATCCGCTGCCGCACGTAAAAATCGTAGCTGCCGCCCCTAAGGTCCCGGGGCTCCAGGCGGCTGCCCGTCGCGTTGTCCACGATTTCCAGCCTGCCGTCCGCGAAAAACTTGAACGTGAGGTCGCGCCCCGGATGCGCTCCCCGGGCCGGTTCAACATAGCGGAAACGTTCGCAGCCGTTCATGGCTTCCCACCCCGCTTTTCCGAACTGAAAGGGAACGAATGTTCCCATTTCAATTATAGCAAACATTTGTTCGGTTGGAAAGGGGGCGGCACATGAAATAAACTGAAATTGTCCAAATGCCGGCGAAATCCTGTCCATTCCTGGAGGAAGGTTTGCAGCCATGATCGAGATCGTTGGCCTGACCCGGCGCACCCACGACGGCAGGGTCCTCCTCGACGGCATCAGCGCTGAACTTGAGCCGGGCACCGTCGTCGCCCTCGCCGGCCCGAGCGGAAGCGGGAAATCCCTGCTGCTCAAATGCCTCGCGCTCAGGGAACCGTGGACCTCGGGGGAATACCGCTGGAACGGGGAAAACGTGCTGAAAGAGGGTTTTCTCAAACGGTGGAACATCCGCCGGCAGATCGCTTTGCTGGAGCAGAAGCCGGTGCTGCTCGAGCGGCGGACCGCGCTGAAAAACGTCCTCATCGGCGCGGTGGGGCAGACGCCCTGGTGGCGCCGCGTCACCGGCATGGTGCGCAACGACGATTACCTGGGCGCCATGGACGCGCTGGAACAGCTGGGTCTTTTGGACCGCGCCCACCACAAGGCGGAGAACCTGAGCGGCGGGGAACGCCAGCGGGTGGCCATCGCCCGGGCCGTGGTGCACGGCGCCCGTCTGCTGTTGGCCGACGAACCGGTGTCCGGCCTGGACCCGCACGCGGCGGAAGCCGTCCTGACGCGGCTGAGGCAAATGTGCAAGGACCGGCAGATCGCGGCCGTCATGGCCTTCTACCGGCTGGATTGGGCGGAACGGTACGCCGACGAAATCTGGGGGCTCAGGGACGGCAGGCTGGAGCTGCGCGTCCGGGGCCGCCGGCTGACGGGGGCGGAGAAGGCGAAGCTGTCCTGATGCGCCGCGAGCAAAACGGCGCGGAATCTACGGAGTCCTCCGCACCGGCCCGTCAACGTTCCGCTTCGGCTTGCGCCGCATGGCCTTGCGCGGATTTGCGCAACAGCGGCAACGCCATCAGCAGCGTGAACACGCCGGCCGCCGCGCCGTAGGCAAACAGGCGGGAAAACCCTTCGTAAGGCCCGGGCGCCCCGTTGAACAACGCGCCCATGACGGTGACGCCGATGGCCGTGCCGATGTTGCGGCAAAGCAGCTGCAGCGACGTCGAAACGCCTTTTTCGTGCGGGCCGGCCAGCATCTGGGAGCAAATGATGCCGACGGTGCTGATCAGCCCGAAAGCCAGGCCCAGGACAAGCATGACGGCGGCCACGGCCAGCGGACCCGTGCTTTCGCGCAGCAGGGTCAGCAGCGCGCCGCCCGCGGCCAGAATCGAGCTGCCCGCCACGAACAGGCGGGGATAGCCGTATTTCAGGATCCATTTGCCGGCAGGCACGGAGCAAAGCATCCATCCCGCCGTCATGCCGAGGAGCACGGCGCCGCTGGCGAACACGGAATAACCCTGATGCTGGAGAAACATCGGGACGTAACTGGACGCGCCAAAAAGCGCGACGTAAGTCAGAAAAGCGTTCAGGGAAATCCAGCGGATCGGGCGGTTCTTAAGCAGCGACATCGGAATGATGGGGGACGGGTGGCGCCGCTCGTACAGGAAAAAAAGCGCCAGAAGGACGAGTCCCGCGGCGGCGAGAGGCGCCCGGTACGGCACTTCGACGGTGACGAGCAGCACCAGCACGATCCCGGCGGCAAACAGCGCGGCCCCGACGCCGTCCACCCGGGAAGGCCTGGGACGGTAAGCTTCACGATACGCAAGCAGAAACAGAAGGGAAATGAGGCAGACGGGGATGTTCACCCAGAAAATCCACCGCCAGCCGATCGTTTCCAGAAACAGGCCGCCCAGGAACGGGGCGATCAGCCCGGCGATGCCCCACATGGCGTTGAACAGCGCCTGGATTTGTCCGCGTTTTTCGATGGTGAACAGGTCTCCCGCGATAATGGCGGGAAAGGGCAGGACAAGCCCGGCGCCGATCCCCTGGATGGCGCGGAAAAAGACCAGCTGCAGCATGGAACCGGCCCATCCGCAAAGGGCGGAGCCGGCAAGAAAGACGATAAGTCCGACGGCGAACACCCGCTTGCGGCCGAACAGGTCGGCCAGCCGGCCGGCGACGGGCGCCAGCACGGTGGAGAAAATCATGTAGGAAGCGAATGTCCAGGCATACCACTCATGGCCGCCCAAGGCGGCGGCGATGCGTGGCATGGTCGTGTTCAGGATGGTGGTGTCCATCGCCCCGACCAGCATGGCCAGCACGATGCTGGTCAGGATCGCGGCGCGTTGCAGGCGCGAGACCCGCGCAACGGAACCGGAGCCGCCGTCGGCGGCAAGCGTCGCCGCGTCCTGCCGGTGTTGCGTCATGGCGAATTTCATTCTCCTTTTTTCGGTGCCTGGCATGGGTACGCAAATTATTATCAATTTTTCCGGAAACGCCGGTCAAGTCCCGAGTCGGGCAAAACGGACAATAAATTTCCTGGATTGCCTCCGATTGCAAGAATCCGCCTTTCGACGCGTTCCGTCCCGTTTTTCCGCAACATCCCGAAGAAAATTTGCAATTCATCGAGAAGTTTATAATACTAATAGTATATAATGTAGGAGAAAAATTGATGTTTTAACATCGCATTGCATCCCGAAAGGAGCCTGCCCGCATCATGGCAACACTGCCCAGAACCAACGAATCCGGCTTTTTCGAAATCCGGCTCGAATCCATCGGGGGTCTTGGCGCGAACCTGGCCGGCAAGATGCTGGCGGAAGCCGGCGTCATGGGCGCCGGTCTCAACGGCGTCAGCTTCAGTTCCTACGGCTCCGAGAAAAAAGGTTCCCCCGTCAAGGCCCACATCCGGTTTTGCGATACCGACATGAACATCCGGGATACATCTCCCGTGGAAAGGCCCCATGTCATCGGCATTTTTCACGAAAACCTGGCCAAGACCGTCAATGTCGTCTCCGGCATGTACGAAGATACCATCGTCCTCGTCAACTCGAAAAAATCGCCTGAACAGCTGAAAGAGAAGCTGAAGCTCAAGGCGGGCACCATCGCCGTCGTCGACGCCACCGGCATCGCCCTGGAGGAGAACAACCGCGTCAACATGGCGATGCTGGGCGGACTGTTCAGGCTTTGCGATTTCCTTGATCCTGAATTCATGAAGGGGGTCATTCGCAAATCGCTGGAAAAAAAATACCCGCACGCCGTGCAGCCGGCCATCCGAACCTTTGAGCGCGGCTACAACGAGCTGCGGTTTGCGACCTTCGAGCTGCCGGAAGGGGAGTCCATGCCGCCCGTCACGCGCATGGACACGCCGATCCTCGGCTACGAGACGCAACCGATCGGCGGCACGATCATCAATCCCGGCAACAGCATCCTGAAGGATCTGAGCAGTTCCCGTTCCGGGCGGATGCCCCATTTCGACCCGGAAAAATGCATCCACTGCGCCAACTGCGACAACGTGTGTCCCGATTTCTGCTTCGTGTGGGAAGAGCAGCCGGACAAGAAGGGCCGCCCGCAAATGTTTTTGCAAGGCATTGACTATCAGTATTGCAAGGGCTGCCTGAAATGCGTGACGGCCTGCCCCACCGAGGCGCTCACCGCGGCACTGGAAGAGGAAGGATACGCCGAGGCGCATCGCGTGCCGCACCGGTTCCGTCTGGCGAACTGAAGCGGACCGGCCCATCCCGAAAAGGTAGGGCCGCAGTGCCGGCCGCTTCCGGACCATTTCACTCTGAAAGGATGATCAACATGGCGATCGACGTTCGCAGGGAGACACCTCCCGCAGGAAAAGTCGAGCAGCGTGTGGTATATGAGTCGGGCAACGAGATGGCCGCCTATGCCGCGCATCAGATCAACTACCACATCATGGGGTATTTCCCGATTTCACCGTCGACGGAAGTGGCGCAGTTTCTCGATTTGATGAAGGCCAACGGCCAGCACGACATCGTGCTCATCCCCGCCGACGGGGAACATGGTTCGGCGGGCGTCTGCTACGGGGCTTCGGTGGCCGGCGGCCGCGTGTTCAACGCCACCAGCGCCAACGGCTACCTGTACATGCTCGAGCAGATGCCGGTCCAGTCGGGGACGCGCTTCCCGATGGTGATGAACCTCGTCTGCCGTTCCGTCTCGGGGCCGCTGGACATCCACGGCGACCACTCCGACCTGTATTTTGCGCTGAACACGGGGTGGCCGATCCTGCTCTGCCGCGATCCGCAGGCGGTATACGACATGAACATCATGGCCCTGAAACTGGCCGAGCACCCGGACGTTCGCCTGCCCGTGCTGGTGGCCTTCGACGGCTATTTCACCAGCCACCAGAAGCGCCGGGTGATGACCTTCGCCCACCGCGAGGATGTGCTCAAATTCGTCGGCGAGCGTCCTCCGGAAGGCTTCCCGCACGTGCTGGACCGCGAGCATCCGATTACCGTCGGCCCGTACATGAACGAGCCGGATTTCATCAACAACCGGTACCAGCAGTCCCAGGCCATGTACCGGGCGGCGGAAGTCTATGACCAGATCCGCCGCGAATACGCGGAGCTGACCGGCCGCGACTATCCGCCGGTGGACCTGTACCGGATGGAAGACGCGGAAGTGGCCGTGTTCCTGCTCAACTCCTCGGCGGAGATTGCCAAGGACGTGGCGGACCGGCTGCGCGAGCAGGGCGTCAAGGCCGGCGTCATTTCGCCCAACATTCTCCGCCCGTTCCCGGCGAAGCAGATCGCGGAAGCGCTGCGGAACGTCAAGGCGGTCACGGTGGGCGACCGCGCCGAGTCCTACGGCGGCCACGGCGGCAACATGACGCTGGAAGTCAAGGCGGCGCTGCAATCCGACGGCAACGCCCGCACCATGGTCATCAGCCGCATCTACGGCCTGGGCGGCAAGGATTTCTACATGGAAGACGGCTTCCAAATGTTCCAGTATGCCATTGACGCCGTCAAGAAAGGTTACGTGGAAAAGCCCTTCGACTACCACGGCCACACGCCGGGAGATCCGGACAAGGCGCCCAAGCGCGTGCTGGAGCCGCTGCGTTATGAAGACGTGAAGACCGGCCTCATCACCGTGACGCAGGATGAGGAAACGGGCAAAATCAACGTGAAGATCCCGCCCCTGCGGGCGCTTACCAAGAAACCGAAGCGCATTGCGCCCGGACACGGGGCCTGTCCGGGATGCGGCATCTTCTCCGGCCTGGAGCTGTTCTTCAAGGGCATCGAAGGGGATATTGTCGCCCTGTTCCAGACCGGCTGCGCCATGGTCGTCACCACGGGCTACCCGTATTCGGCGCACAAGGCGACCTACATCCACAACCTGTTCCAGAACGGGGCGGCGACGCTCTCCGGCGTGGTGGAAATGTTCCACGAGCGCAAGCGCCGGGGCGAGCTGGACCACCTGGGGCTCAAGGACGATTTCACCTTCGTGATGATCACCGGCGACGGCGGCATGGACATCGGCATGGGGCCGGCCATCGGCGCCGCGCTGCGCAACCATAAGATGATCATCCTGGAGTACGACAACGAAGGATACATGAACACCGGCGCCCAGCTGTCGTACTCGACGCCCATCGGCCACCGCACGTCGACGTCCAACGTCGGCAAGTACCAGGGCGGCAAGCTGTTCCATCACAAGGACACGCCGCAAATCATGGCGGCGACGAACATTCCGTACGTGTTCACCGGCAGCGAAGCGTTCCCGCAGGATCTGGTCCGCAAGGCCGCGAAGGCGCAATGGTACGCGCAAAACGTCGGCCTCGTGTACGGCAAGATCCTGATCACCTGCCCGCTCAACTGGCTGTCCGAAGAGCGGGACGGCACGAAAATCCTCGAGATGGCGGTCAATTCCTGCTTCTTCCCGCTGTACGAGGTGGAACGCGGGGTCACGACGATCACGTACGATCCCGAAGAAAAAGGCAAGCGGGTACCGGTGTCCGAATGGCTCAAGATGATGGGCAAGACGCGGCATCTGACCCGTCCGGAATACGCCGAGACCCTTCAGGCGTTCGAAGAGGAAGTCGAGCGGCGCTGGAAGGTGCTGAAGGCCAAACACGAACATCCCTATCTGTAACGGGGAAGCTGTGACGGGGAAGGATCGCCATGCCGTACGCGCTGAGACGGAATTCTAGCGGCGAGCTCCTCGCCGACCGCCAGATCAACATTCACGGATTGGAATATTTCGGCGTCGTGCTCTGGCCCGCGCGCCCGGACGAGGCGGAATGCCGTCAGGCGCTGGAAAAGGCCGGCGCCGGCGATCCGGCGGAATGGACGCCTTGCGAGCTTACGGAGCATGAAGCGAAAATGGCCAACGTGAAGCTGCGGAATGATCCGTCGAGGCGTGTCTTTCTGCGGGGCGGAGTGCTGGAGACGGAGAAGTGAATCCGAAGCGGATTGCCCCTGGGGCCTCAGCGCCCCGGGGGTTTCGCTTGCGCCGCGGCCGGCGGCCGGTTTCCCGCCGATTCCACCACGTCGGTCACGCGCTGCAGGCGCAGCCGCTCATTCGGCGCCAGGTCCTGCCGAAAATAGCCGAACAGATAAACGGCGTCGAGAAACGACAACCCCGGATAGCAAACCACGGGCTGGGAAACATACGGGTTGTCGATCAGTACCTGCCATTCGCCGTTCCTCGCGGAAGGGGGGATGGCGGCGAGCGCCTCGTTCTTCGCGGCGCAGATCCCTTCCAGTTCCGTCCAGACCCTCTCCCAGGCGGGGCTGAAACGCTCCGGGGCCGGAAACAGCTCCCGGGCCCGCCGGATCAAAGCGGTCATGGCTTCCGCTTCTTCGTCGGCGTAGCTTTTGATGGCTTCGCGGAAATCCGACACAAAGGCAAAAAACGCGGAATAGCCCGCCCGTTCCATCTCTTCCCGGAACGCGCGCAATTCCGCATCGCCGTCCAGCTCGCGGAAACGGCGAAAGGACAAGTCCGTCGCCAACGGGTTTCGCTCCTTTCCAAAACACCATTTATTATAACGCAAACGCCGGCATCATGTCCGTCATTTTATGATATAATGGGAAGCAATGCTTGAATCCGTTCGACAGGCAGGAGGGAGATGGGACGGATGACCCGTCGCTTCATCATCGAGGCTGTCATGATCGCCATATACGGCCAGCTCTTGCATCCGAAACGGCCGGTGCAATATTGCATCCCCTACTCCACGATCCTGGAGTTGTACGATATGAAAGACAGTCCGGAACCGGTCATGCCGGAGCCGGAAGACGACCGCCACGTCAAGGAAAAGATCGGGGAAATGATCGAGTTCTTCGAAAATCCGTTCAACAAGAAGAAACTGGAACGGTCGCTCATGGCTCCCTGGCGCGAAAGCCCGCCCCTGCCCGTGAGCGACACGGTGAGCCTGGTGGTCGTGAACGCCACGGAAAACATGCAATACGGCGAGGCTTTCGACCCCATCGAAACGGAGCTCATTCTGACCTCCCTGCGCCTGCAGAGCCCGATCCTGACCGACCAGGTCGAGTTCCAGGACCGGGTGGTGCAGCACGAGGTGCCCGTCCAGGTGTTCGACATCGATGATTTCGAGTTCGCGGTGGAGGAAGGGGCCGGTTCGTCGGACCAATACCGCGTCTGAAAGAACAAAACAGGCTTTGCCGGACCGGCCGTCGGGCCGGTTTGTTTTTGCCGCGTCCATGCGTGCTTGACCGTCCGGGGTTTGAATTTTTCACGGCTCCGCATGCGACCCGGGGGAAGATGGAAATAATGGGAGGATGTCCGGACCCATTCTTCTCCAAGGGAGGAATCAGCATGCGCAACCTTCTGTTTGCCTGCGGCATCGCCGCGGCGCTCATCCTGAATCCCGCCTGGCCGGCGGCGGCGGAATCGCCCCACGGACACGATTCCCACGAGGCACAGGCCGGCGATGCGTCCGGCGCGCCGAAGAAAGCCGGCGAACGGGCGGATTCCCGGGATTCCGGAACGAAGAAAGAACGCCCCCGCCCGGCGGGAGGCGTCGTCTTCAGCTCCGAAGTGCTCGGGCTGCTCGGCATGGACAGGGCCGAACTCAAGAAGAGGCTGGCGGACGGCAAAACGCTGGCGCAGATCGCCGATGAGCGCGGCGTGTCGCGGGATGCCCTGAAGAAGGCCCTCACGGACGCGTTCAACCGCCGGATGGAGGAGAGGAAGGAAAGGTTCGCGGCCCATCTGGACCTTCTGCTCGACACCCGTTGGCCCGCCCGTCCCCACCACACGAAAGACGGGGAAAAGAAGCAACTCCTTCTGCCGTTTTTCGGCGCGGGGCGCTTCGGGACCGACACCGGCACGGCCGAATGGCTTCCCGGCTCGCTTTACGGCTGACGCGGCGCCGCGGCCTCAATCCGCGCGGACATCTTCGACTGACAATTCGGCCGCGTCCGCCGTCCGGCAGCCGGACAAACCAAAACCGCCGGCCCGCGAGAGACCGGCGGCATGCGTCGCCATCGGGTTGACAGGGGACGAGAGTCCCCGTTCTTTTTTTTTGCGGCGGGCTGCGGATCGTGATATGCTTGTACGCGGAACGCGGTTGCATCAGCGGAAAAATGCGGGGGAGGAAACGCCATTGGCCGGGACGCTGCGCAAGGGACGGTTCGCGCCGACGCCGTCGGGACGCATGCATCTGGGCAACGCCCTGTCGGCCCTGCTCGCGTGGCTGCAGATGCGTTCCTGCGGCGGGCGGATCGCGCTGCGCCTGGAGGATCTGGACCGGGCGCGCTGCAAGCCGGAATACGCCCCTTTGCTGCTGGAAGACATGGCCTGGCTGGGGCTGGATTGGGACGAAGGACCGGATGTCGGCGGACCCGCCGGACCCTATCGGCAAAGCGAGCGGCTGGAGCTGTACGAACGGGCGCTCCGCAGGCTCGAAGCGCAAAATCTCCTTTATCCCTGCTATTGCAGCCGGGCGGATTTGCGGACGGCGGCCAGCGCCCCGCACGGCCTGGCCTCGGAGGGCCCGGCGTATCCGGGCACGTGCCGGATGCTGACGCCCAAACAGCGGGCGCTGAAGGAAGCGTCCGGCAAAACGCCGTCGCTGCGCTTCCGCATGCCGGACCGCACGGTGCGTTTCCGGGACGGCGTCATGGGTCCCCGGGAATTTCCGCCGCCGGCGGGCGGCGACTTCATCGTGAGACGCGCGGACGGCATCATCGCCTACCAGCTCGCCGTGGTGGTCGACGACATCGCCATGGGGATCACCGACGTGTTCCGCGGCCGCGACCTTCTGGACTCCACCCCGCGGCAGATCGCCCTTTACGCGGCCCTCGGCAGCCCGCCGCCGGCCTTCGCCCACGGCCCGCTGCTGGTCGGCCCCGACGGCGCCCGCCTGTCCAAGCGGCACGGCGCGGTCAGCCTGGCGGAGCTTAAGGAACGGGGCGTCAGGGCGGAGGAGATCACGGGTTTTCTCGCCTGGCACGCGGGTCTCATGGATCGCCCCGAACCGGTGAAACCGCGGGATCTCGTGCCGCATTTTCGCATGGACCGGGTGCCCCGTTCGGACATCGTCCTTTCGCCTGAGGATCTGGAGCGGCTGACCGAAGGCGCCTGGCGGGGAAACAGGCGGAGGATTTGAAATTAGAAAAACGGGGCGGACAATGTCCGTCACCCGTCCCGTTCGACACCGCGATCGATGGCCTCCGCCATCGTCCGGTCCGTCAGGTGCGCGTAAACTTGCGTCGTCTCGGGCGAGGCGTGGCCAAGCTGTTCCTGCGTCTTGTACAGGTCGTTGCGCATGTAATAATCGGTGGCGAAGGAATGCCGCAATTTGTGGATCGAGAGGTTCGGCTTGCCGAACCTCTTGGCGTATTTGACCACCATTTCCTGGATGGCGCGCTTCGTCATGCGCGAGCCTTCCGTCCTGCCGTTGGCGAGGGCGAGGAACAGCGCCTTTTCTTTTTTGCCCGGACGGTATCGCGTCTCCCGTTCGCGTAGATACAGTTCCAGGTCCGGGACGGCGTCCTTGCGGAAATAGACCGGCGTCTTGAAGGTTTCGTCGTTTTTCCCCTTGCGAAATACGAATACGATTCGCCGCTTCAGGTCGAGGTCGTCCACATTCAGGTTGACCACCTCGGACACCCGCAGACCCGAATGCAGCACGAGGCTGACGATGGAGGCGTCGCGGGCGCGGTTCTGCTCGTAGGCCGCCAGCGCCTGCGGGTTGTCCGCCACTTCCGCGGCGTAGCCGCTGCGGACGAATTCGATGAATTCCGAAATTTCCTCTTCCTGCAGAAGTTTTCCTTCCAGCTTCGCCGCCGAGTCCTTCGGCCGGTGCACCCGCTTGATGGGAATCTTGGCCATGACGTTGCGTTTGAGCAGCGGGTTCAGGTTCTCATCCTCGGCGATCTGGCTCAGGTAATGGAAAAGCGAGCGCAGCGACGACAGCTTGCGGGAAATCGTCACCCGCGCGTTGGCGCGGCCGCCCTGGTCGGCGAGAAACAGCCGGTAGGTGTCGATGTCGTCCACGCGCAGCTTTTCCAGATCTTCCAGCGGGATGTCGGTCATTTTTTGCGCCTGGGTCAACCCTTCCGCCATCAGCCACGAGAAGAACGTCTCGTAATCCCGCACGTATTCGAGCAGGGTGGAAGGCGACAGGTCCGGCAATTTGTAATGGATAAAGAGATCCACGTACCAGGGCATGTCCGGGAGCTTTTTTTCCAGTTCGGCCCGGTCTTTCGCCTTCAGGACGTTCACGCGCGATGGCACCTCCGCCGTCGACTTCGCCTTGCCGGCCGGCAAGGCCCGTGGCCATGGAACGGAAAGGAACCGTTCTGTTATTATAGTGACAAGAACGCGGCGGGAAATCAATCGGGAACCGGCGCCCGGCGTGCGCGGCAACCCGTCCCGGGTTTTCGGAAGGCCCGGCCGGCGCGAATCCATGATGGCGGCATGGCTGGACCGCCGGGCCCGAAGACCGGCCGGAGACAAAGATGAAACCAAAGGAACGATCATGGAATACGCAAACACGGTGCGGGGTATATTCGTGAGGCGGCTCAACCGTTTCGCGGCGGAAGTCGAACTGGAAGGCCAAACGGAACTGGTCCATGTCAAAAATACCGGCAGGCTGAAGGAGCTGCTCGTGCCGGGAGCGGAAGTCGTGCTGGAGACCGCAGGCCGCGCGGACCGAAAAACGAGGCATTCCCTGATCGCCGTCCGCAAGAACGGCGCTTTCGTCAATGTCGATTCGCAGGCGCCATCCGTCGTGGCGGAAGAAGCGCTGCGGGCGGGAAAGGTGAAGGAAATCGGGAACGTGCGGACCCTCCGGCGCGAAGCGGTTTTCCGTAACTCCCGCTTCGATTTTTATTACGAGACCGGCGAACGGAAAGGGTTCATCGAGGTCAAAGGGGTGACCCTCGCCCGGGACGGCGTCGCCCTGTTTCCCGACGCGCCCACCGCGCGGGGGACGAAACACGTGCTGGAGCTGGCGGAAGCCGTGGAACGGGGATACGAAGGGGCGGTGCTGTTCCTCGTGCAAATGAAGGGATGCCGGCGTTTTGCTCCCCATGCGGAAATGGACCGGGGCTTCGCGGAAGCGCTGAAGCGGGCGGCCCGGCGCGGCGTCCGGCTGCTGGCGTACGATTCGGAAGTGACCGCATCGACGATCGTTTTCGGCGAACCGCTTGAGGTGGCGATCCAGTGACCAGGGCGGTTCTTTTATTTTTGGGCCATCATGAAACAATAAAACAAACGTTTGAATGTTCCGATCGGTTATGCTATTTTAACATTAAAATAACCATTTGAATGTCTGGGGGATTCCGATGTCCAAAACCGTTCAGGATATCTGCGAAATATACTGCTACGACGAGAAAAAGGTGAACCGGGTGCGGGAACGGCTGTCCGACATGGACACGCGGGCCATGGTGAGAATCGTCAAGGCCCTGGCGGACGACACCCGGATGAAAATCGCGCTGGCCCTGTGCGGGGAAGACGAGCTGTGCGTGTGCGACGTCGCCAATATCATCGGCACGACCGTGGCCAACGCGTCGCACCATCTGCGGCTTCTCCATCATATGGGGCTGGCGAAGTACCGCAAGGAAGGCAAGCTGGTGTTCTACTCGCTGGACGACGAACACGTGCGGCAGCTGGTGCTGCTGGCGCTGGAACACGGGAAGGAAGGAAAGACCCATGTCTGACGAAGCCGCAGCCAAAACCGTATATCGTGTACAAGGATTCTCCTGCGCGAATTGCGCGGCGAAATTCGAACAGAACGTCAAAGCCCTTCCCGGCGTCCGGGACGCCAGGGTGAACTTCGGCGCTTCAAAAATAACGGTGTACGGGAAAGCCAGCATCGAGGAACTGGAGCAGGCCGGGGCGTTTGAAGGGCTCAAAGTGTTTCCGGAAAAAGAGCCGCGGGCGCTGGAGCGGCAGGCGCTGTGGAAACGGAAAACCACCGTGACCGCGGCGCTGTCGGCCGTCTTTCTCGCGACCGGCTGGATCTTGGGGGAAGGGCATCCGTACGCGGCGGCCGCCTTTGCCCTGTCCATCGCCGTCGGCGGATACGGGCTGTTTGTCAAGGGTTTCCGAAGCCTCATTCGTCTGGACTTCAACATGAACACCCTCATGACCGTCGCCATCCTGGGCGCGGCGGCCATCGGCGAATGGGGCGAAGGAGCGGCGGTCGTGTTCCTGTTCGCGGTCAGCGAGACGCTGGAGCGGTTCTCGATGGACAAAGCCCGCCAGTCCATCCGGGCGCTCATGAACGTCGCCCCCAAGGAAGCCGTCGTCCGCCGCGGCGGCCGGGAAATGACCGTCGGCGTAAACGACATCGAAATCGGGGATATCCTGATCGTCAAGCCCGGCCAAAAGATCGCCATGGACGGCCGGGTCATCCGGGGATATTCCTCCGTGAACCAGGCCGCAATCACGGGCGAGTCCGTCCCGGCGGCCAAATCGCCGGGAGACGAAGTGTTCGCGGGCACGCTGAACGGAGAGGGGCTGCTCGAAGTCGAAGTCACCAAACGGGCGGAAGATACGACCCTGTCGAAAATCATCCATCTCGTGGAAGAGGCCCAGGCCGAAAAGGCGCCGTCGCAGCGGTTCGTGGACCGGTTCGCAAAATATTACACCCCCGCCATCATGGCGGCGGCTGTGCTCCTGGCGACGGTTCCCCCGCTGTTCTTTGGCGGCGAATGGGGCGACTGGATCTACCGCGGGCTGGCCCTGCTCGTCGTCGGCTGCCCGTGCGCGCTGGTCATTTCCACGCCGGTGGCGATCGTGACGGCGATCGGCACGGCGGCCAGGAACGGCGTGCTGGTGAAGGGCGGCATCCACCTCGAGGAAGCCGGGCGGCTGTCGGCCGTCGCCTTTGACAAGACCGGCACCCTCACGAGAGGCGAACCCGCCGTCACGGATTTCATCCGCCTGCGCGGTCCCGAGGCGAAAGAACTTTTGGCCGTCGCCGCCGCGGTGGAAAGGGGATCGCAGCATCCCCTGGCCGCCGCCGTGGTCCGAAAGGCCATGGCGGATGGGGTGGACGCGGAAGCCCTGAAAGCCGAAGATTTCGTCTCGATCACCGGCAAGGGCGCCAAGGCAACCGTAAACGGCACGCTTTACCTTGTTGGCAGCCCGGAGCTGTTCGGGGAGCTCGGGATCTTGGACCGCGAAGCGTCCGAACACGTTTCCCGCTTGCAACGGGAAGGAAAAACGGTTATTCTGCTCGGTACAGACAAGGAAATTTATGCTGTCCTCGCGGCGGCTGACGAGATTCGCCAGGACGCAAGGGAAGCGATCCGCAGGCTCCGCGCGCTGGGCATCCGAAAGACCGTCATGCTGACCGGCGACAACCCGGAAACGGCGGAAGCGATCGGCCGGCTGGCCGGCATCGGCGAGGTCAGGGCGGGGCTTCTGCCGCATGAAAAACTTGAGGCTGTCAAAGAATTGAAAAAGACGGATAAAGTCGCCATGGTGGGCGACGGGATCAACGACGCCCCGGCTCTGGCCGGCGCCACGGTGGGGATCGCCATGGGAGCCGCCGGCACGGACACGGCCCTCGAAACGGCGGATATCGTCCTCATGGGCGACGATCTGGCGAAACTGCCCTACACGATCCGGCTGAGCCGGAAGGCCCTGCAAATCATCCGGCAGAACATCGCCTTCTCGCTGCTCATCAAGCTGGCCGCCGTCCTCCTGATTATTCCGGGGTGGCTCAGCCTCTGGATGGCGGTTTTTGCGGATATGGGCGCCACCCTCATGGTCACGCTGAACGCGATGCGTCTGATCGGAACGAAGGAGGCGTAACATTTGCGGGAGACGAGACGTTTCCCGGAAGCGTGATTTTTCCCGGATGCGCGACGTTTCCTAAAAACGTGAATCCCGGATGCGCGACGTTTCCCGAAAGCGTGACGCATGCCGGAACATAAAGTGCCCCAAATCCCCGCGAAAGGACGGATCCCGATGCATGAATCCCAAGACGGACGGGAACGCAAACCCAACCGTCTCATCCATGAAAAATCGCCGTACCTTCTGCAGCACGCCTATAACCCCGTGGACTGGTATCCATGGGGCGAAGAAGCGTTCCGGAAAGCGGCGCGGGAGGACAAGCCGGTGTTTTTGTCCATCGGCTATTCGACCTGCCACTGGTGCCACGTGATGGAGCGCGAATCGTTCGAGGACGAAGAGGTGGCGGAGCTGCTCAACCGGTCCTTCGTGGCGGTCAAGGTGGACCGGGAGGAGCGGCCCGACGTCGACCACATCTACATGGCGGTCTGCCAGGCGATGACAGGGCAGGGCGGCTGGCCGCTCACGGTGATCCTGACGCCGGACAAGAAACCCTTCTTTGCCGGAACCTATTTTCCGAAAACGGCGAGGTACGGAAGAATCGGGCTGATGGAGATCCTGCGGCAGATCGGGCGGCGCTGGCGGGAGGATCGGGAAACCCTCGTGGCCTTCGGCAACCGGCTGACGGCGGCGATCCGCGGGGAAACGGACGGGCGGGGCCGCGAAGAGCGCCTGGCGGAGCGCCCCGCGTGGGATCCGGCGCTGGCGGACGAAGCGTTTGCCCAGTTGGAGGCTTTCTTCGACAAGACTTACGGCGGCTTCGGAAGGCCGCCCAAGTTTCCGATTCCGCACCAGATCCTGTTTCTGCTTCGCTACCATCGCCGCACGGGGAATGATTTGGCGCTGGAGATGGCCGTGCGCACCCTGGACGGCATGGCCCGCGGAGGCATCCGCGACCACATCGGGGAAGGTTTCGCCCGTTACTCCACGGACGAGAAGTGGCTGGTGCCACATTTCGAGAAAATGCTGTACGACAACGCCCTCCTGGCCATGGCGTACACGGAGGCGTACCAGCTCACCGGGGAGAAGCGGCACGGGGAAGTCGCCCGCGGCATCCTGCGATACGTATTGCGGGACATGACCGGTCCGGAAGGGGAGTTCCATTCGGCGGAGGACGCCGATTCGGAAGGGGAGGAAGGGAAGTATTACCTCTGGACGCCGGACGAGGTCGCGGAAGCGCTGGGCGAAGACGCGGAGTGGTTCTGCGAGCTCTACGATATCACGGAAAAAGGCAATTTCGAGGGCCGCAGCATTCCGAACCTCATTGACGCAGACTTGGCATCCGTTGCGAACAAATGGGGCATGACGGCGGAGGAGCTGCGCCGGCGGGCGGCGGAGGCCCGCGGGAAGCTGTTTGCCCGGCGGCAAACCCGGGTGCGTCCGCACAAGGACGACAAGGTGCTCACGGCCTGGAACGGGCTGATGATCGCCGCTATTGCCAAAGCGGCCGCCGCCTTCGGAGAGCCGGCTTACACGGAAGCCGCACGCCGGGCGGAAGACTTCCTGCGGCGCCGCCTGCGCCGTCCGGACAGGCGGCTTCTTGCCCGCTGGCGCGACGGCGAAGCGGCAATCCCCGGCTTCGTGGACGATTACGCGTTTTACATCTGGGGGCTCCTCGAGCTGTATCACGCCACCTTCGATCCCGCGTATCTGGAACGGGCCCTTTCGCTGTCCAGGGACATGCTGGGTCTGTTCTGGGACGGGGAGGAAGGCGGCTTTCACTTTTACGGTTCGGACGCCGAGGAACTTCTCCACCGCTTCAAGGAAACCTACGACGGAGCCCTGCCGTCCGGCAATTCCGTGGCGGCGGTCAACTTCGTCCGCCTGGCCCGGCTCACCGGGGACGAAACATGGGCCACTTATGCGGAACGGATCTTTGAAGCGTTCGCCGGACGAGCCGCCCGCTATCCGTCGGGGCATGCGATGCTGCTCGTCGCCTGGCTGCACGCCTCCGCCCCTTCGCGGGAGTTCGTGGTCGTCGGCAAACGCGGCGACCCGGCGACCGAACGGTTTCTTGAGAGACTCCAAAGCCGCTATCTGCCGGAAGCGGCCGTCCTGCACGTTCCGCCGGAGACGGACGGGGAGGAGGAAGGGGAGGCGGATGCGCGGGAGACGATCCTGCAAATCGCGCCGTTTGCGCGGGAATACCGGCAAAAAGACGGCAAACCGGCGGTCTACGCCTGCGAAAACTTCGCATGCCGCGAGCCGGTTTGCCGCTGGGAAGATTTAGAAGCCTTATTGAAATTTGGTTCTTGATTGCGGCCCCGTCACCTTCGCCGCGACGCGGATTGTCATTGCATCTGTCGGGACGTTCGGTTACATGCTCGTGCCAGGACGGCTCGTGATTCCCGGTCCGCTCATTTTCCCCTGGAACGGGCCCCGTGGTTTTTTTGACCGCCTGCTGCATGCTCATGCCGGCCGCCACCCTGTTGGAAAGATCGCGCGCGAGAACGTCTGGACCGGCAACCTGGCGGTTTTTGATGTACAACGGCATTGTGGCGACGGCTTTCTGCTTCATTACCGTTGTCAGTATTCGCTTCTGTGAAAATCGAGTAGAAGGGGGCGGCTAGCCCCCATCCTCTCACACCACCTGGCATGCGGGTCCGCACCAGGCGGTTCCGAAGAGTTAACGAAATGCCAAGTAACATTCAAGCATGCTGACCAGCCCTTGCGC
>Ga0207872_100076_pt1 | contig 91932 bp, 75 predicted proteins | sample Passage260B_FD_187372 | JGI IMG/M metagenome (GOLD analysis project Ga0207872, IMG submission 187372) | Cellulose adapted compost microbial communities from Newby Island Compost Facility, Milpitas, CA, USA - Passage2 60B (SPAdes) (version 2) ...
CTGCTGGCTCAATCGGCAGCGGGGACGGCCGCTGCTGGCGGTGGCGAACCTGATCACCTGGTAGCCGCGGCGCCCTAACTCACACCAGGCGTTTGAGCCCCGGGCACGGACCGAGCGGCGGGACCGGCGCATCGGGGTCTGCTCCGTACCGCGTTCCCAGCCGGCTTGAGCCGGCTTTTCCTTGTCAGCCCGGCGGCTTCAGCCCCGGGCACAGGCCGACCGCGTACACCCAGATAATTCGTCAAACTCCATGAGCCCCGGGCACCCACTGCGGTGTGGGAACCTTCTTGCCACCCATCCCGGCGACGTTCGGCAGTCGCCCGAGCCGGCTGAAGCGGGCGGGAGACGGCGCGGCTGGTATGCAGGATTAGTTCGTCAAACTCCACACGTGCCGCTCTGGGACCTCGTAGCGATCCGGCTCAATGCAGGAAGGCGCGGGTGATCTCCCAACTGGTCTCAGCATCTGGATCGCAAGACCCGCGAACAAATCGCATTGCCCCAATCCAGGCGGCCCCATGCTGGGCAATTCGGCCCAGTGCTGGAGGGGCCGAGACGGCACGCGCGGTGTGGGGTGAATCTTTACCGGCGTGAGCGTCTCGCCCGTGGCCCTCACCCCTAGCCCTGGCGCCCGCGGCGTTTACGAGGTTGACTGGGTGCGCGCCGCCATCTCCGCACCGATCTGGCGAAGGCGCGGGAGGACGTGCTCGGCGTACAGCGTCAGGAAGCGCCGCTGGTCCGGCCCGGGCGCGTGGAAGACGAGGTGGGTGAAGCCCAGCTCCAGGTACGGCCGGATCTTTTCGACGTGCTCCTCAGGGTCGGTCGAAACGATCCAGCGACTGGCGGCGCGCTCAATCGGCAGCGCGTCGGCAAGGCGCTCCATCTCGACCGGGTCCTCGACGCCGGTCTTCTCCTCTGGTGTAAGTGCCAGTGCGGCCCAGTGGCGAGTGTCCTCCATCGCCCGCGCCAGGTCGGTGTCGAAGGAGACCTTCATCTCGATCATGCGCTCGATGCGGTTGGGGTCCCGCCCGGCCTTCAGCGCACCCTCCGTCACACTCGGCAACAGCGTCTCTCGGTAGAGTTCCGGCGCCTTGCCGCTCGTGCAGATGAAGCCGTCGGCCACACGTCCCGCCAGCCTGGCGGCCGTCGGCCCCGAGGCTGCGACGTAGAGCGGGATCGGCGTCTCCGGACGATCGTAGATGGTCGCGTTGTGCGTACGGTAGTACTCCCCTTCGAAGGTGACCCGCTCCTCGGTCCAGAGCCGCCGCATCAGCGTGATCGCCTCCTTGAGGCGGCCGAAGCGCTCCTTGAAGCCGGGCCACTCGATCCCGATCGATGGCACCTCGTTCATGGACTCGCCGGTCCCCACGCCGAGGAAGACCCGATTCGGATACAGGCATCCCAGGGTCCCCATCGCCTGCGCGACGATACTCGGGTGGTAGCGGAAGGTCGGGGTGACGACGCTGGTACCGAGCCGGATACGGGAAGTCCGCTCGCCGAGCGCGGCGAGCCACGCGAAGGAGAAGGGCGCATGGCCGTCCGTGTGTCGCCAGGGTTGGAAGTGGTCACTGACCACGACGGAGTCGAAGCCCAGCTCCTCGGCCAGGACGGAGACTTCCAGCAGGTAACGGGGGCCAAACTGCTCGGCCGATGCCTTGTAGCCTAGCGTGAGCACACTGCTCTCCTTCCGTGGAGTGCTTCCCTTGCATCTACGAGCGGAGCCGGGCCGTGGGTGCCAGCCAGGGCGGCCGCGGTCCGCCGAGCATCGCGTAGCCCGTTGAGACCGGATGTGTGGCGGACGTTTCCGGCCGGTTGCGGTGCTCGGCAAGGGACGCAGGGCTAGGGTCGAGCGACGGCAACGTCCGGTTGGCTGCCGAGCGCGACGTGCTGTACGCGTTCGCCGCGCGCATCAACGCCGGCGCGGCGATCCCCGTGGGGCGCATGGCCCGGAAGCGATTCCCGTCGTCAGTGTCGAAGGCAACACCGACGAGCTAAGGGAGATCGCCGATCGGAGGCGACTGACAGTCCAAGCCATTCGCTCAGGGGGCCCCTGCAGCCTACGCGAGCGGGATGTACGGCTCGTCGTAGCCGAAGGCCTGCGGCCCGACGTACTGGAGGGCTCGCTCAGTTGTGAGCTGCTCGGGTGCCGGGATGCCCAGCACGGTCACCCGCAGCCCATAGCGAACCACCTCGGTCGTCACCGGCGTGCCCCGCTCGCTGTCAACCAGCGTGATCAGGTCCGGGATGATGGCGACGATCTGGCCGTCCACCCGGCAGATGAGGAACTCGTTCTGCAGGTCGATCGTCGCGGTGGAGCCTTGCCAGTCGCCGAACCCGGCGAGGGTCAGCCGGCCGAAGTTGTAGCCCCGCTCGACCCGCCGGTCCAGGTCCGTGACCTTGCCACTGAACAAGACCCGCCCGGCCGTAACGGCGCAGACGGCCGCGACCGGGTCATCGCCCCGTTGCTGTGCACCGAGCACGGCATCGCCGACCCGATGCGCCAGCGTGATCGTGCCCGGGATTGCGGTCTCGCGCAGGCGCTTCGCGGTCATCGGTGCATCGGCGACCATGGCGCTGCCGCCGAGCTGGACACAGATCTGCCGTGAGACTCGCTCCAGCATTCGGGTGTCTTCCACGTTCTCGATGATGAACTTCCGATGCTGACAGTCCACCATCACGACCGGCGAGGGCGCCACGCCGTCGAAGTAATAGGTGATCATCGAGGCCTCGGGGAAGGCGCGGCCCATGCCGTCGGCATCCACGGTCGGCAGGCCGAGCTGCGCCGCGGCGATCATAGGCGCGAAAGAATTGGCGCCACCGATCTCGACCGGCACCGTCGCCGCGATCCTGACGCCCAGGTAAGACTCGAGCGCCTGGACCGCTACGCGACCCTCATCACCTCGCCCAATCTTTTCCAGGCCGATCGTCGGGGCACCCATGCCGCCCAGTGGCACGACCAACGCATCGTCCGGGAGCTCGTCGAGCCGGATGACGGTCAGCCGGTAACCCTCCTCAAGCTGAAGCTGGGCGCGGACCATGCCGCGGTACGGGTTCCCGCCGCCGCCGGTGCCGAGAATCCCGGCACCGATCGCGATCCGCTCGATGTCTCCGTGGCTCAACTCCCAGGGCACGAATATCTCCTCTCCCTCAACAAGCCAGCCGCGCCCGCCCGCTCTTCGACCGGTATGTAGTCGATATCCCAGCCGAAGGAGCGTGGCCCAGCGAGGTGCAGCCCGCGCTCCGTACGCCAGATCGGGTGGCAGGGGATGCCGACAACCGTGACCCGCTGCCCGTAGCGCATCGCCTCGGTGGTGATCGGCGAGCCCGTCTCGCTGTCGAGCACCGTCAAGAGATCCGGAGTCGAGCCGAGCACCTCGGCGAATGTGCCACCCACGCGCCGGCGGAGCAGCAGGTGCTCGTTCTGGAAATCGAGCCGAATTTGCTCGTCACGGTCCGCGCCCAACCCGGTGACGATCGCATGTCCACGCACGAAGCCACCGGATATCCGCCGCTCGACCGAGGTTACCTTGCCGTGAAAGAGTGGTAGGCCGTTGCATATCGGCAGGAGCAGCTCCGGCCAAGGGCGCTTTTCGACTCGGGCGCGGCGGATCGACTCCCCGATCGCCAGCGCCAGCGAGATCGAGCCCCGAATGGCGGTGCGCCGGACGTCGGCGCCGGTCAGGCACAGCGCCGTAATAACCGAGCCACCCATCGCGATGAGGGCCCGGCGGTTGATCCGCTCGATCCAGTGCGCGTCGATGCCGTCGATGCGGAGGACGTTGCCCTTCTCGTCGGTGACGAAGCGCGGCCCGAAGGTCACGCCGCCGACGTTGAAGGCGGTCATCTGAAACTCGGGGAAGGCCCGGCCCATGCCATCGGCGTCCACCAGTGGCGTGCCCGTGCGGGCCGCCATCGCCACCGGGAACAGTGCGTTGATCCCGCCGATCTCGACGGCCAGGATCGCGGCCGGGCTGCGTCCGGCCCAGGCGGCCGCCCGGTCGTAAACGCGGGCGAGCTCCGTCCCGTTCGGGATCTTCTCGGTCATCACCGTCGGTGCGCCGGACATACTCACGACCGCGACGACATCGTCGTCGGCTAGGTCGTCTGGGCCGATCAACCGGACCGCACCGCACTCCTCGACCGCTTGGGTGGCGATGACCTTCCCGATATATGGATCTCCACCGCCGCCCGTGCCCAGCACGGCTGCACCGACCGCGAGATCCTCGATCGCAACCGCGTCGAGTAAGGAGCTCCCGGGGATCAGGCTCACGGCCTACTCCACACCCAGTTGGCGGCAGAGGTCGAGGAGGTCGGGGTGGACGTAGCGGCCCTCCCGCTCGATCTCCACCCCGTCGGCGACGATCGACGGGCGCAGGATGATACCGTCGGTGTGGCTCGGCGCGCCGAGGCTTTGCGGCCCGATGCCGATGTCCAAACAACCAAAGACGCGTTCATCCTCGACAATCCGCCCGCTGATGCGCCTAACCCCGGGGTTGAAGCCGAACGAAAGGTGGGCGATGCGGTACATCTGGCGGTTGTTGAAGCTGGCTAGCCAGCGTTCGAACACCCGGGCCTCGTGGCCGCCCTCGATCTCCGTCACGTAGCCGCGCTCGATCGTGAGACGGACTGGCTGCGAGAGCGGACCGAGCTCGGCCGGGGGCCAGATGGCGCCGTCGAAGACGATCGTGCCGTTGATCTCGTCCACCAGCGCCGAGAAACTCGCCTGCCCGCCGAGCATCTGCGAGTACCCCGCTCCCGGCTGGCCAGTGCCGGGCAGATAGATCGGAGGGTTTCGGTCCACCGGGCAGACCAGGTTCGTGCCATTCGGATCGGTGACCCGGACAACCTCGGCGGCGGTGCAGAGATCGCGCAGGCGTCGGCCGAGCTCGGCCATCGCCTGCTGGTCCACCCGGCCGATGGTGCGGACCATCATCTCGACGTCCATGCCGCCGTAGCAGGCATGGCGGCAGCCAGCAGCCGTCGCCTGCTTGCGCGCCTCGGTGTAGAGGATGTATTGGACACCGAACTCGAACCAGACATCGGCTTCCCGCAGGGCAGCCGCGACGGGCGCCGGCGGTTCCATCTGGGCGTCCGGCTGCGTTTCATACCATATCACGACCGGGTGGGCACCGAGCGCGTAGACCGCTTGAGCCACGGCGTTGACCACGCGACTGTCGCTGCTCGTGTCACCGGTGATGACGACGTTTTCTCCGGGCTGGACCGGCATGACCTCCTCGACCGTCTTGCGTGCCGCGCGGGCAAGCTCGAACGAGAGATAGTCGTCGCGCATCTCGGTGCCGACTACGAACTCCATCTGTCCCCCCTCTTCGGTGCCCAGCATACCGCTAGCGCCATGCTGCCGCCAGCCTGTCTCAGAATTGGTCAGCCGACTGGGGTGCGACTGCCAGCGCCAGGTCACCGGCTGCCCGGACCCGGATGCGTGTCGCATTACCTGGCAGGTAGGCAAGCGGCACCTCTTGCACGTCCACGATCTCGACCGTAGCGGGGTCGGCGCCGGCGCGCACCGCCTCGTCACGCGCCATCTGGCGCGCCGTTGCCAGCGCCTGCTCGCGGGTCATCTCGTCGAGCGAGAAGATCCGTTCGACCTCGCCGCTGCACTGCGCGATGGCTGCCCCGATCGCGTTCGCGACATCGTAGTGGTCCGGGCGATAGATCTCCGAGGCACCAGCCAGGTCGGCCGGGATCACCACGCTGCCGCCGCCCACCAGCACCACGGGCATGGGCTCGGCGCTGGTCTTGATCCGGTCGATGGTGTCCTCGCACATGGAGCGAACGCGTCGGGTGACGTCCGCCACGAGTCGCTGGTCGAGTCCGTGCACGCGCGTGGGATCGCCCAGGGCGGCCCATCCTGCCGCGGTCGCGATGTCGGATAGGGTGAGCGTCTGGCCACCGAAGACCATCGCCTCCTCGGTGATCCGGTACCCGACACTGTCGGGACCGATCCGCAGCTCGTCCTCCCCGTGAACGCGGGTGCCGCCGCCCAGGGCGATGGAGATCAGGTCGGGCATGCGGAAATTGGTGCGCACGCCGCCGATGTCGACGGCGATTGAGGATTCGCGCGGGAAGCCGTTGACCAGGATGCCGACGTCGGTCGATGTGCCGCCGACATCCACCACGATGGCGTCCTGGAGCCCGGAGAGAAACGCCGCGCCGCGGATCGAGTTCGATGGCCCGCTCGCGACCGTCAGGATCGGATAGCGGATGGCGTACTCCAGGGCCATGAGGGTGCCGTCGTTCTGGCTGAAGAACGTCCGAGCGTGGATGCCGTGCTCCCGGAGGGCGCTCTCGAAGCCAGAGGCGGCGATGTACGCCGCCTTGACGACGGCGGCGTTCAAGATCGAGGCGTTCTCGCGCTCCAGCAGTCCGATACTGCCGATCTCGTGTGAGCACGTGACCGGCACGTCCCCCAGGACGTCCCGGAGGATCTCGGCTGCTCGTTCCTCGTGACTCGAGTCGACGGGCGAGAAGACGCTGACGACCGCGACGGAGTCCACCTTACCGCGGAACGATTCGGCTGCCTGGCGCACCGCCCGCTCATCGAGCGGACGGATCTCGCGACCGTCGTACTCGTGGCCGCCCTCGACGATGGCGTAGTGCCCCGCGATGGCCTCACGGAGGTCTGCCGGCCAGCCGACGAAGGGCCGGATGGCGAGCGTCGCCGGAGCCCCGATGCGCACGATGCCGACCTGGTTCAGGTTGCGCCGCTCGAGGATCGCGTTGGTGCAGTGCGTCGTGCCCAGCATGGCGTAGCGGATCGCCCCCAGGTCCAGCCCCGGGTGGCGCTCCACCAGGCCGCGCAGCACGTTGCGAATGCCGGAGGTCACGTCCGGCGTGGTTGGGGACTTGTAGCTGGCGAGCACGGTGGCCTGCTCGTCGAGCACCACTGCATCGGTGTTCGTGCCGCCGACGTCGATACCCAGCCGCAGATTCATCGCTCCTACTCTCCCACCTTCTTCATCTACCAGGGCAGTCGAACGGTCTCGACCGGCCGGTATTCGATGTCGTAGCCGAAGTACCGCGGGCCGGCGACCTCGAGCCCGGCCGGCGTCCGCCACTGATCGGCGCAGGGGAATCCGACGACCGCTACCCGCAGCCCGTAGTGCAGCGCCTCGGTGGTGACCGGTAGGCCAGTCTCGAGGTCAAGCACGATGATCAAGTCGGGCACCGAGGCGATCACCTGGCCGTCCAGGATGGCCGCGAGATTCTCGTTCTGGAACGAGACCGACAGCGTGTGTCGGCGGCACGCATCGAGCCCCTCAAGGGTCACCTCGCCCCGCACGAAGCCACCTGTCGTGCGCCGGAGCACGTCGGTGATCTTGCCCATGAAGAGCCGAATGCCATGCCCCGCCTCGACCAACGCGTCGATCGGCGGCACGCTGGCGTGTCGCGCTTCGCGGAGGACGCGGCCGAGCGTTTCGGCCAGGGTGATCGTCCCGTGGATGCCCGACTCGGCCGCCTGGGCCACGGTCATTGGATAGATCGCGATCATGACCGATCCGCCCATCTGGACGGTCAGAGCGCGTGCCAACCGCTCGGTCCAGAGGTTGTCGACGGTCTGGAGGAGCGACTCGTTTCCCTTCTCGTCTGCCAGCACCATTGGCGTGGCTGAGATCCCAGCCAGGTGGAACGTCACCATCTGCAGCTCGGGGAACGCCCGACCCATGCCGTCAAGATCGATCACCGGCAGCCCCAGCCGGGCCGAGAGGGCGAGCGGCAGCATCGAGTTCAGCCCGCCAGCTTCGATTGGCAGGATCGCCACCACCTCACGGCCGAGGTAGGCGCTCAGGGCGTGGAAGGCGCGGCCGATCTCATCGCCGTTGGGGATCTTCTCCACCACAACGGTCGGCGCGCCCATCATGGCGGCCGGCACCACTAGGCCATGAGGCGGAAGCTCGTCAGGCGTGACCAGCCGCACCGGTCCGTGCTCCTCAACGGCCTGAAGCGCCATCAACTTGCCGATGAACGGATCACCGCCACCGCCGCTGCCGAGCACGGCGGCACCCACGGCGATATCCTCGATCTGCTGGGGACCCAGCGCACGCGCCATCAACTGTTCCTTTCTCGCCCGTCATGCCGTCAATCGCGAGATCGCGGATCAACCACGTCCCGGATGCCGTCGCCGAGGATGTTGAAGCCGAAGACAGTGAGGAAGATGGCTGCGCCGGGGAACGCCGTCAGCCACCAGGATTCCGGGAGAAAGCGCCGGCCGTCAGCGATCATCTTGCCCCAGTCCGGCGTCGGTGGCTGGGCCCCGAGACCGATGAATCCGAGCGAGGCGAGGGTCAGCACCGCGAACCCGATGTCCATCGACGCCTTGACCAGCACCGGGGTCAGGATATTGGGCAGGATGTGGCGGAGCAGCAGCCGGGCGGAGCTAGCGCCGATGGCGCGACCTGCCTCGACGTAGGACTCCTGCTTTCGCTGCATCACTTCCGCTCGGGTGAGCCGGCAATACCCCGGCCACCAGACGAGCGAGATGGCGAACATCACGTTCACCAGGCTCGGGCCGAGCGCGGCGGAGACCGCCATCGCGAGGATCAACCCCGGAATGGTCAAGAAGACGTCGGTCACCCGCTGGATGGCCGTATCCGTTCTCCCGCCGAAGAAGCCCGAGGCCATGCCGAGCGCCAGGCCGAGCGTCGTCGCCATCGCCAGCACGAGGAAGCCGGCACCCAGCGACAGCCGGGAACCGACCAGCACGCGGGTCAGGATGTCGCGTCCCACTTCGTCGGTCCCCATCAGGTGGGACGCGCTCGGCGGCTCGAGCCGCTCAGAGATGTGGACGGCTCCCGTGGCATCCTCCGGATAGGGTGCGAAGAACGGGCCGATGAGCGCGACGAGTGCGAGCAGGAGGATGATTGCGGCGCCGAGCAGCGAGAGCCGGTTCTGCTTGAAGCGCCGCCAGCGTCGGGTCCACTCGGTCGCGGCCGACGGTCCGTGGGCCACGAGCGCAGCGTGGCCGCGCGGCGTCGTCGACACCTGGTCGGTTCGATTCGTCGCCACGTGGTCTTAGCCCTTCGTGAAGCGTCTACGTGTGCCGGATGCGCGGATCGACGAAGCCATAGAGAACATCGACCAGCAGGTTGATGATGCTGAACACTACGCCGTAGACGAAGGTGATGCCCATGATCGGCATGAAGTCGAGCGTCAGGGCAGACTTCACCGCATAGAGTCCGATGCCCGGCCAGTCGAAGATTGTCTCGACCAGGATGGAACCGCCCATCAGCCAGCCGAGCGACAGGCCAATCATGGTGAGGGTCGGCATGAAGGCGTTGCGGAGCGCGTGCCGGAATAGCAGCACGCGCTCCGCCAGACCCTTGGCCCGGGCGGTTCGGATGTAGTCTTGCCCCAGTACCTCCAGCATGCTCGAGCGGGTCATTCGGGTGATCGTGGCGAGCGGGCTCATCGAGAGCGTGAAGGCGGGAAGCGCAAGGTGGAGCAGCGCGCTCTTGAGTGCCGCGCCGTTGCCGCTCAGCAGGCTGTCGAGGACATACAAGCCGGTGATGTGCTGAGGGGCCCCGATCTCGGTCCCGATGCGCCCGCCGATCGGCAGGAGCCCGAACCGCAGGGCGACGAACCACTGGAGGAGCAGGGCGAGCCAGAACGCCGGGAAGCTGACGCCAAGCAGGGAGTAGATGCGCGAGGCATGGTCGGGCCACCGGTCATGCTTCACGGCTGACACAACGCCGAGCGGGACGCCGAGAACGACCGCGATGGTCATGGCCGCCAATACCAGCTCGAATGTTGCCGGCCAGTAGACCCGGAGATCGGCCGTGACCGGGCGGCGCGACAGGATCGACCTGCCCCAGTCCCCGCTGACCAATCCTTTGACATAGTTGACGTACTGGACCGGGAGGGGGTCGTCCAGGCCGAATTCGTTCCGAATCTGCTCCACCATCTCCGTCGTCGCCTGCGGCCCCGCCGCGAGCAGCGCGGGGTCGCCTGGCACGACATGGCTGATCGTGAAGGTCAGCAGCGACAGCCCGAAAATGACGGGCACAATGAGCAACAGTCGCTGGAGGATATAGGTTCCAAGACTCACTGTTGGCGGTCCTCACCCTGGCCGGGCTGCCTGAACATGGGCAGGCGGCGCCCCGGGGGCCAAGCCGTGGCCTCGCTGTCTACTCCTGCAGCCAGAGCGGCTGGAAATAGTAGCCCATGATTGGGCAGAATGTGTAGCCGCCGAGCTTCTTGCTGTAGACCACGTCGGCGAACTCGTTCTGGATCCAGATCTCAACCGCATCGTTCACGAGCATCTCCTGGGCGCGGTGGTACAGCTTCACCCGTTCCTCATGATTCGGCGTCGCCCGTGCCTGTTCCAGAAGCTTGTCGAACTCCGGGTTCTTGTAGTGCGAAGCCGCAGCCCAGAACCCTGCCTGGCTTGAGTGATACGCCTGCCAGAGGAAGTTGTCCGGGTCGGCGTAGCTGGTGCCGGAGTAGACCGCCATCATGTCCGGCGCCGTCTCGACTTTCGCCGCCCGCGCGACCATATCCGGCCACACCATCGGCTGCATCTTCACCGTGATGTTCAGCTTCGAGAGATTGTCCAGCAAGATGAGCCCGATCTGTTCCTCGATCTGGAGTCCGGTGACATACACGTATTCCAGCTCAAAGCCGCCGTTGGGATACTGGCTCTGCGCCAGGGCTGCCTTGGCCTTGTCGAGGTCGTGCCGGTACAGATTCAGGTTCGGGTTGTGGAAGTCTCCAAGGTTGGACGGAAGCGGACCCTCGAGGAGCACGGCCCGGCCGCTCAGTGCCTCGATGACCGCGTCGTAATCCATCGCATAGCTGATCGCCTTGCGGACGTTGACGTCTGAGGTTGGCCCCCGCTGATTGTTCAGCTTCACGGCGAAGACACTGAAGGACTTTTCGTCGGGGACGGTGAGGGACGGCTCCTCGGTCAGCGCCATCACGTCGTCCGGCGACAGGTCGAACGCCATCTGGACATCGCCGTTCAACAGCGCGAGCCGCGCGGACGAGGACTCGCGGATGATCCGCCAGATGAAGCCGGACAGCCGCCCCTCCCGCGGCCAGCCCCACCAGTAGTCAGGCACCGCCTCGAACTCGTACGAGTCGCCGACTTGCCAGCGCTTGATGATGAACGGCCCCGAACCAGCCTCATGGTCGAGGAGCCAGGCCTCACCCTCGTCGCCGTTGTTGTCGTGCTCCTTGACGAGCTTCTCGTTGACGATGAAGAGCCAGGGACAGATCAGCGGGAACGGCGCGAACGGCGTCGTCAGCGTGAACTGCACCGTATGGTCGTCCACGGCCTCGGCGCTGCTCTCGTCCATGACGTTAGCGAACATCCATGCCGGCCCCTTGTTCTTCCGGAGCAGTCGGCCGGCGGAGTACACCACGTCGGAGGCCTTCACCGGTGTTCCGTCGTGGAACACCGCCCGGTCATCGAGCTTGAATGTCCAGACCGAGGCATCGTCATTGGTTTCGTACTCGGTCGCGAGCAGATTCTCAAGCTCCGGCGGGTTGCCCTTGTAGCGCAGCAGGGTGTCGTACACCGACTTCTGGGCACTGGCGATGGAGTAATCGTGACCGACGTGCGGGTCGAGGTTAGAGATGTCCTGCCCGCTGGCCACCACGAGTACCCCAGTCCCACCGCTCCCTCCCTGGCCACCGGCGGCCGGAGAGGATGCTTCTCCCGTGGTCGACGTCGCTTGGCTACCTCCCGTCTCGCCCGTGGAAGGCGTCTGCTCCTGTGGCGCCTCCTCACCCCCGCCGCATGCCGCGATCAACGCCGCCACGCTTGCGCCCCCGCCGAACGTCCCGAGCAGCTTGAGGAAGTGCCGTCGGCTGACGCCCATCGCCTCGAAGTGGGACATCAACGCCTTGGTCAGGGCTACCTGTCGCTCGTCGATCATGTTCGATCCCCCTCTTCCGGGCGATGCCATCCCTCGTCCGCCCGTGCTCCGCGCGCGTTGCGCAGCGCGGTCTCGCTCATGACCAGCAACTCCTCCTCAGTCAGCGCGTAGCTGCCATCCTCCCTCCTCAGATACAGAGGGTTGAGCTTCTCCGGGATCCGGTACTCCTCGAACGACTTCACGAAACTCGGGATCATGAACGTACGCAGATCCCGGATGCCCTCGATAGGCGCCACGCGGTAGGTGGCGAAGCGGACGAGGTCCTCGTTCTCGTGGAGCACAACTTGGGCGATGATGTCGTAGTCGCCGGCGGCGAAGGCCACGAAGACGATCTCCTCCATCTGCGACAGCGCGGTCGCGACCGCCTGCAACCGGTCGAGTTCAACGGAGACAGCGATGAAGGCCGCCAGATGGAGCCCGAGCTTGGACCAGGACGGCACGGCGACGAGCTTGAGCGTGCCGCTTCTCAGCAGGAAGTCGACGCGCCGCTTCACGGTCTGGGCAGAGACGCCCAATCGCTTCGCCATCTCCTGATAACTCAGGCGCGCATTCTCCTGAAGAAGCGCGATGAGGCGACGATCCTGCTGGTCGATCAGAGAGCCCGGCGGCATGTCGGATTCCACCGCTATTCTCCCGTCTCCCGGAATGATTCGTCAGGGACCATAACATGACAGAGAGAATCTGTCAAGACTTGGCGCTAAATGGGAAATTCCCGCCAGCCGGACCGGCCGCGCGGGCGGTCGGCCTAGGGGTCAGAAGCCGACAGCGCAGGCCGGCCTGGCGGACGGGGGATCCGACGAGGTGGCGGTGCCCCGCCTGCGCTGCCGCTCTCCGAGGGGCGCGCTGGACGCCCGCTCAGACGTTCATGCCGAGTACCGGGGTGTCGCGGCCGACGGGAATCGACCACCCACCGTCGAGGACCAGAGTGTGACCAGTCAGGCTCGGGAAGAGGTCGGAACTGAGTAAGCACACGGCCTGGGCGATTTCGGCGCGCGTCACGAGCCGCCGGAGCGGCGTGGCCTCGGCCAAGCGCGTCTTGTAGGTCGGGTCGATCCGGTCGATCTCCTCGCTGTCCTGAATCTGGCCCGGGGCGATCGCGTTGACGCGAATCTGCGGAGCGAGCTCGACGGCGAGGCTCTCGGTCAGATGGATGATCGCGGCCTTGGCCAAACCGTAGACCGAGTGCGTCCGGATGAACGCGGAACCGGCAGAGATGTTCACGATTCGTCCCCAACCGCGGTCGCGCATGCCCGGCGCGAACGACTGTGTCAGGAGGTAGGCTGCCTTGACGCAGCTATCCATGACTCGATCCCAGACTTCCTCGGGCATTGACGCGAACGGGAGATCGGCATACGGCCCGACGTTATTCACAAGGATGTCCACGCGTCCGAAGCGCTCCAACACTGCCGCCGCCATGCGGCGCAGCGCGTCGGCATCGGTGGCGTCGGCCTGAAACGCCTCGGCGACACCTCCGGCGTCGCGGATCTCTCCCACGACCCGGTTCGCCTCCTCCGCCTGGCGGGCGTAGTGAACCGCGACCTGGGCGCCGCAGGCCCCGAGCGTCCGGGCGATGGTTGCACCGAGATGGCGCGACGAGCCGGTGACAACAGCGACCTTCCCGTGGAAGTCAAAGGTGATCGTCCCGCTGGCGGCCACGCGCACTCCTCCTACTCGATGACGGTCCCCACGACGGCAATGGACGACTTGACGTATGAGCTCCACTGCCTGCCGAAGTCCTCGAGTTCGGGCGCGGCCAGGTCCCGGCGGTAGGCGTCGAGGTCGGAGATAACGACCCGCTCGATGTAGTCGTAGGGCGCCGGCTCATCGCCCTCCAGCAATCCCTCCGCGCGGCTGACCGTGTACTCCACGATGCTGGGGATCCCGCGGGCGGTCGGGTAGTCTACGGTGCGTACCCACTCCTCATAGTCCTGAGGGTTCACGTGTTCGTGCAGTGTGTTCAGAAAGAAAACCACTCGCATGCCGGCTCCCTTCCACCCCGTCGGGAGACGGTGTGCCAGAAACACCGTCGTCTCCGTCCCCGGGCCACCCTAGATTCCGAGAGATCTCGCGACAGGCTTGCAGCACCAGACCGGTGGTGCGCTCGACCCATGCGAGATCCCAGCTTGTCGCGATGGTGGTGACGCTCACGGCCGCAACGACCCGGCCCTGGTTGTCGCGAACCGGCGCCGCCACGCAGCGGATCATGGCCTCGTGTTCGCCTTGATCGATGGCATAGCCGCGCTGGCGAATGGTCGCGAGGTGGGCGAGCAGCTCTTCGACGCTGGTGATGGTGGCCGGCGTGAAGGCGGGGAGCCCCTTGCTAGTCGCGATGCGCCGGACTTCGTCGTCCGGCAGGTAGGCGAGGAGCACCTTGCCGACGCCGGTGCAGTGGGCCGGTGCCCGGCCACCTACTCGCGAAATCATCTGGATGCGCGCTGGTGAGTCTATCTTGTCGATGTAGACGACGTCGCCTTCGTCGAGGACGGCAAGATGAACGGTGTCGCGAACCTCGGCGGCAAGCCTTTCAATCACGGGCCGGGCGGATCGCCGTAGATCGATCGATTCGAGCGCTGTCGAGGCAAGCTGGACCAACCCAAGTCCGAGCCGATACTTCCCACTCGACGCATCGCGGCCGAGCAGACCAGCCTTCTCCAACGTCGCAACCAGCCGATGCACACTGCTCTTCGGCATGCCGACCCGCGCGCTAATCTCGCCTATGGAGAGGAGCGGATGCTCCCGGTCGAATGTCCGAAGGATCGCGATGGCCTTGACAACCGCGTTCACCATCCGTGGTCCGCCCTGCCCGTCTTGCCCGGCGTGGGACGCCTATCCCATATGGCGAGATGATTGACGTGAGAGTCTACAGGCTCTATAGCACACGCGTAATTCCTCGTCAAGATTAGATTCGCCTCGCCCTTGCTTGACAGCTCGTAATCGCTCACCCTATACTGGCTCTCAATTCCGAACGTGTTGTTGAACGACCATCCACATTGCGGGACGACAAGACAAGAACCGATCGATGAGAGCGGGCTCGTACGTCGCAAAGCGCTTGGCGCTCGCCGCCATTACCCTGATCGGCGTGATCATCGCCGTCTTCGTTATGACGCGCGTTCTGCCTGGGAACCCGGCGGCAGTCAAGGCGGGCACCCACGCCACTCCCGAGGCGCTTCGTGCGCTCGAGAAGGAGATGGGGTTGGACCGTCCGCTCCCAGAGCAACTGGGTCGCTATCTCGTCCGCGTGCTGCAGGGCGACCTCGGTACAAGCACGCGGACCGGCCACCCGGTCCGTGAGGATCTCCTACAGCGGCTCCCGGCCACCATTGAGCTCAGCCTCTACAGCCTGCTGTTTGCCCTGCTGCTCGGCGTACCGGTCGGCGCTGTGGCCGCGCTGCGGCGCGATCAGTGGGTGGACCGGCTCGCCCAGGCGATCAGCCTGCTCGGCGCATCTTCCCCGATCTTCTGGCTCGGCATCGTCCTGATCTTCGTCTTCTATGTCAAGCTGGGCATCGCCCCGGGGCCCGTGGGCCGGATCAATACGCACATACAGCCGCCGTCCACCATTACTGGCCTCTACACCATCGACAGCCTGCTGACGCTCAACTGGACAGCCCTGCGATCCTCCGCTGCGCATCTGGTGCTGCCGGTGATCACCCTCGGCTTCGTGATCATGGCTCCCCTTATCAAGATGTCGCGCTCAGCCATGGCAGCCGTGCTCGAAACCGACTACATCCAGGCGGCCTACAGCTTCGGACTCCCGGAGTGGCAGATCATCTGGCGCGATGCGCTGCGGAACTCGCTCCTGTCGCTCCTGACGGTAGTGGGGATCGTCCTCGGTTACCTCATGGCGGGCAACGTCATCGTCGAGACGATCTTCGCCTGGCCGGGCATCGGCCTCTACGCCTGGAATGGCTTGACGGGGAACGACTACGACGGGATCCAGGGCTTCGTGCTCTTCGTCGGGTTCATGTACGTCGTGATCAACCTTGTCGTCGATCTGCTGTACATGGTCATCGATCCGCGCGTTCGGCTCGCGTAGGAAGCGGGAGCGATGTCGACGACCCAGGCACCCACATCAGCCGAAGAGCAGATGGTGTCGCCGGCGCTGGCGGTTCCGCGACGGTTCGCGCTTCCCATGCTTGCCCGGGGCGGCGGGGCGCTGGTCGCTGGCACGGGGATCATCCTCGCGCTGATGCTGCTCGCGCTCATGGGACCGTTCTTCACCGCCGACCCGCTCTTGCCGGACCCCGAGCACATCCTGGAGGCACCATCGGCCCGCCATCCAATGGGGACCGATGCCTATGGGCGGGACATCCTCGCTAGGGTGGTCGCCGGCGCTCGGTTGGACCTGACCGTCGCCTTCGTCGTCGCCGCCCTTGCCTTCACCGTCGGCTCCCTCGTCGGCGCGGTGAGCGGCTTCGTCGCGGGCAAGGTGGATCTCGTGATCATGCGCGTTGTCGACATCGTCCAGTCCTTCCCGGCCTTCATCCTGGCGGTCGGCATCACCGCAATGCTGGGAAACAGCGTCCGCAACGTCGTGATCGCCGTAGCCGTGGCCTACACCCCCTACTTCATTCGGCTGGTCCGGGCTGAGATGCTCGCTGCCCGCGCATCGCGCTACGCGCAGGCGGCCAAGTGCGTCGGCGCCTCACTGCCGCGCATCATGCTCTACCACCTGCTGCCGAACTGCCTGGGGCCGGCGATGGTTCAGGCGACGCTCGTTCTGGGCTGGTCGATCCTGGACGTTGCCGGCCTGAGCTTTCTCGGCCTGGGCATCCGGCCCCCCACGCCCGAGTGGGGGGTGTTGGTCGCCGAGGGCACCCAGTACGTCAACTCCGGCGAGTGGTGGATCTCCGTCTTCCCCGGGCTTGTCATCCTGCTCGCCGTCGCCGGCTTCATGCTCGTCGGTGATCGACTCCGGTCGGTGGTCCAAGGCTAGGCGGGAGGGGCGCCGGTGTCGCAGCGAAGCTCACTCCAACGCTCAGGACCGGGAGCCATGGCCATGGGATCCGACGGGCCGCTCGTCGAGATCCGTGGCCTCAGCATCGGCTACACCCCGAAGGGCCACCACCAGCCCCGCACGGTGATCCGAGACGTCAGCTTTGAGATCGGCCGCGGCGAGATCGTTGGGCTGGTCGGCGAGAGCGGTTCCGGCAAGACGCAGACGGCGCGGGCGATTCTGCGCATGAACACGCGGCCGTTACAGCCACTCGCCGGGCAGATCCTGCTCGACGGCGTGGACGTCCTCTCGTTGCCCGAGCGAGACCTCAGGACGGTGCGCGGGGCCAAGGTCGCGATGATCTTTCAGGATCCGCGCTCGGCGCTCAACCCGCTGCTCCGGGTGGGTGATCAGTTGGCTCGGGTCTACGCGCTGCACAAGGGGATCTCCAAGGCCGAGGCCCGTGCCGAAGCGCTCCAGATGCTCCGCAAGGTGGGGATCGCCGGGCCGGAGCGGGTGGCACGGAGCTATCCGCACCAGCTCAGCGGCGGCATGTGCCAGCGTGTGATGATCAGCATGGCGCTCGGCATCCACCCCGCGCTGTTGATCGCTGACGAGCCGACGACCGGCCTCGACGTCTCGATCCAGGCGCAGATCCTCGACCTCATTAGAGTCATTCGCGACGAAACCGGGACATCGGTGCTGCTCATCACCCACGACCTCGGTGTCGTCGCTGAGACGTGTGAGCGCGTGGTGGTCATGTACGCCGGGCGCGTCGTCGAGATCGCGCCCGTGACCGACCTGTTTGCGCGCCCGCGCCATCCCTACACGGTGCGGCTCCTCGAAGCAACACGCGGGAGTGACGGCCAGGCGGAGGAATTGGAGGCAACGGAGGAGTACCCGCGTGAGCGGTCGGTTGAGATCGCCGCGCTGTCGTATGTCGCCTCGATGGACGATGTGGAGAGCGACCACCCGGGATTGGCGTTGACCGAGGTGGCTCCGGGGCATCTCGTGCTCTGCCGCCCGGCGAACGCACAGGCCGTGGGCAGCCGGGGTGCCGTCGAGCAAGACCAGGGAGCCTGACTGTGAGCGACCGACGGTTTCCCCTCGTCAAGGTGGAGGGCCTCTCCAAGACGTTCGAGATCCCCGGTGGGCGGCTGTACGCCCTCGACGGGGTCGACCTGGAGATCCAGCCAGGTGAGGCGGTTGCCCTCGTCGGCGAGAGTGGCTCCGGCAAGTCGACGCTCGGGAACTGTCTGGTCCGCCTCGAGACCGCCACGGCCGGCACCATCACCTTCAACGGCCAGGACATCACTCGGATGAGCGATGCGCAGTTCCGGCCGCTGCGACGGCAGATCCAGATGGTGTTCCAGGATCCCAAACTGTCGCTCAACCCGCGCCTGACCGTCCGCCAAACGCTCAGTGAGCCGCTCCACATCCACAACGTCGTCCCGCGGAATCGGCTCGACGAGCGCCTGGCGGAACTGGTGGCGATGGTGAATCTCGATCCGGCCCTGCTCGACCGGCGTCCCCATGAGTTGAGTGGTGGCCAGCAGCAGCGCGTGGCGATCGCGCGCGCGATCGCGACCTCGCCCCAGTTCGTCGTGCTGGACGAGCCGACCGCGTCCCTCGACATGTCGATCCGGGCTCAGATCCTCGGTCTGCTGCGACGGCTTCAGCGGGAGCTCGGTGCTGCCTACCTCTTCATCACGCACGATCTCTCATCGGCGCGCAATCTGTGCAGTGCGGTCGTGGTGTTGTACCTCGGGCGTGTCTTGGAGATCGGCCCGACCGACGACATCTTCCGCAACCCGAAGCATCCGTATACCAAGATGCTCATCTCCGCCATCCCGGTCCCGGATCCGACGGTGCGCAAGACCCGGCTGATACTCCCGGGGGAGACGCCGAGTCCGAATCGGCGGGTGGTCGGCTGCCCGCTTGCCGAGCGCTGTCCGTACGTCATGAATGAATGTCGAACCACTGAGATCCGGCTTCTACCGGTTGGGAGCGGCGGTCGCCATCGCACTGCCTGTCTCCTCTATCGCGATGCGAACGCTCCGGCGCCGTGGGATCAGGAGGCAACGAGGATGAGCGCGGCCACCCGCCCAGAAGCGGATCAACCGGTCGGGAGGCGCAATGGCACGGGGTAGGGAACGATAGATCTACCGGTTACCTCTCATCAGGGACGTGGTATCGGCGGTTTGCAGTTCTGGGGGGAGAGGTCCGATGGTGGAGCGCGAGTCACGCGAGGCGTTTGGAGTAACAGCGCGCCGGATGCAGGAGAGCGGTCTCAGCCGAAGAGACCTGCTCAAGCGCGCCGGGGCACTCGGCCTGAGCGCCACGGCGGCCGCCGGGCTGCTCTCGGCCTGCGGCGGCGACGCGGACACGACGCCCGCGTCCGGCGAGGCGGGGGCGACTTCTACGGGCGGCGGGACGCCGGCCGCGACCAGCCAGACGGGATCCGGTGGTACCGGCGGGGGCAGCGATGCCGTCATCGTGCAGGCCATGGGGCTCGATATCGACGAGCTTGACCCGCACTACTTCAAGTCCATCCCAGGCTACTATGCCGTCTGCAACCTCTACGAAATGATGATGGACTATCGCCACAACGAACAGGAAGACGGCGGGCTCTACCCGTCACAGGATGCGAACGGTGAGTGGGAGTTCGTGCCGTGGCTCGCGGAGCGGTTTGAGGTGTCGGAGGATCAGACAGTCCTCACCTTCAAGCTCCGTGAGGACGTGAAGTTCAGCGACGGCGCTCCTATGACGGCAAACGATGTCAAGGCGACCTGGGACCGGGGGGTGACCGGCCAGGGCTATGCCAACGTCGTCATGGGCTTGATGGGGTTGACGAGCCCGGACCAGATCGTGGTCACGGACGACTACACCATCGAGATCCACCTCGAGAAGGCCAACCCCTTCGCGCTCAAGATGGTGCCGATCAACGTGCTTTCCATCATGAACGCGAAGGTAATCCAGGAGAAGGCCACATCGGCGGACCCCTCGGCGCATGAGTTCTTCAGCAAGAACGCGGCCGGCTCCGCGCCGTACATCCTCAAGAGCTGGACGCCGGGTGAGCAGTGGGAGCTCGCACCGAACCCGAACTACTGGAACCCCGGTCAGCTCAAGAATGGCGGCACGATCATCAAGACCATCCCGAGCGCGTCCGAGCGCTACAACCTGCTCGTGCGGGGTGATATCGATGTCGCCTATGACCTGCAGCCGAAGGATCTCGCGGAACTGCGGGACAACCCCGACATCCGGCTGATCCAGTTCCCAGTGCCGTGGCCGTACTACCTCGGAATGAACAACACAATGCCGCCGTTCGACAACGTCAAGGTCCGCCAGGCGGTCTGCTACGCCGTGCCGTACAAGACCATCATCGACAAGGTGCTCTACGGCTTCGGCCAGGAGTGCAAGAGCCCGGTGGCGAAGGGGCAGCCGACGAGTGACTTCAGCTTCTGGAAGTACGACACCGACCCGGCCAAGGCGAAGCAACTCCTGGAAGAGGCCGGCGTATCCAACCTGCAATTCGACCTGAACATCCTGCAGGGGCGACCGCAGGACGAGCAAATCGCCGTCTGGATTCAGTCCGGGTTGGCCGAAGCAGGGGTGCAGGTCAACATCAACAAGATGACGGATGCGGAGTGGTACGACAAGTTCAACAACAAGCAGCATCCGGCTTTCATCGGCGAGTGGTACTCGTGGGTCAACGACCCGTTCTACCAGATGTTCTGGAATTTCCACTCCACGGCGCCGACCAACTCGACGGGCTACAGCAACCCACAGGTGGACAAGCTGATCGACGACGGGATGTATGAGACCGACCCGGCCAAGCGAGAGCAGATGTCGAAGGAGGCGCAGCGGCTCATCGTGGAGGATGCGCCCTGGGCCATCCTCTACCAGCTCAACTACACCATCGCGGTCCGGAAGAACATCTCGGGATTCAACTGGTACCCCGACGTGGGAACGCGCTTCTGGAAGGTTTCTAAGGCCTGAGGCGTCGCTCCATCAGAGAGCTGCCGCCGGGCCTGCCGACGGCAGCTCTGCCTACCGGGAAGGCAGACGAGCAGCGTGAAGCAGTGCAGCTTCGGGGTGGTCTTCAGCGGCAACTATCCGCTCCAGCGGGTGCTCGCCGGCGCGGTGCTGGCCGAGCAACTGGGATTCGACACCTGCTGGCTGGGCGAGGACTACTTCTACCTTGGGGGCATTGCCACCGCGACCGCCGTGGCGGAGCGGACTGAGCGTATCACCATCGGGCTCGGCGTGCTGAGCCCCCTTCCCCGGCACCCGGCGCTGACGGCGATGGAGATCAACACGCTCGACGAGCTCGCGTCGGGCCGCCTGATCCTCGGCCTTGGTTACGGGGTGCCCGCCTGGATGCAGCAGATGAAGCTCGGGGTCCGGAGCCCCCTCACCGCGATGCGGGAGGGGGTGGAGCTCGTGCGCCGGCTCATGACCGGAGAAACCGTCACGTACGAGGGCATCTGCTTCTCGCTCGATCGCGTCCGGCTCGGCTGCACCCCGCATCGCTCGGCAATCCCGATCTTCCTGGGGGTCGAGGGTCCGAAGGCCCTTCAGTTGAGCGGTGAAGTGGCCGACGGCACAGTCATCTCGATCCTCTCCAGCCCGGGCTATCTGAATTTCGCGCGCGAAAACATCGCAATCGGGTGTGCGCGGGGCGGCCGAGCGCTCGAGGACCACCGCATGGTGGTCTACGTCATCTTCTCCATGGACCAGGACGGCGACCGCGCCCGCCAGGCCGTCCGGCACACCATCGCCGAGTATCTCGGTGCGGGCGGTCGACCGACGCCGCTGAGCCGCTACGGCGGTGTGCCCGACGACGTGATGGAGCGGATGGGAGCCGCCTACCGCAGTGGTCACATCCCGGTCGAGCTGGTGGACGACGGGATGGTGAGCCGGCTGGCGGTCGCGGGAACTCCGGATGAGTGCGCCATGGGCATCCGCCGCCTCATCGACAGCGGGGCGGATGAGATCGTCTTCTTCCCGTTCCCGAGCGACGAGGCCGAGTTACAGATCGAACGGATCAGTCGGGAGCTGTTCCCGCGTCTCATCGACTGACGAGGGAGTGCTGATGGCACTGTGGCACGTCGAGACGTTCAACTCCACGGCTCCGCCAGGAGAGATGGAGGCGTTGCTCAAGCGCGCGCTGACATACTGGCGCAGCCGCGGTTTCAACGTAAAGGTCTTTGTGACCCAGTACGCGCTCGGACCAGCCATGTTCTGGCTGTGCACGGAGCTCGACGATGTCAGCGACTTCAACAAGTGGCCCGAAATGGCAACCGGTGAGCCCGAAGGGCGCGAGATCATGGACCAACTGATGCGCATGCAGTCCGGGGTCCGCGCCAGCCTGGTGAAAGAGCTCGAGGTATGAGCGTTGTCATCACCGCACAGGATATCGACCCGCTGATTGAAGGGCTGACGATCCTCGGCACTGGTGGTGGCGGATCGCCGGAGTTTGGCCGACGGATCCTGGAGAACGACCTGCGTCGCGGCCGAACGCTCGTGCTCACCCCGCCGGAAGCGATTGCGGACGACGCCCAGGTCGTCAGCGGCGGCATCATGGGCTCGACGAAAATCATCGACCAGTTGGGTTTCGACGCGATCGTTGAACGCTGGGAGTCGAGCTTCGAGCTGGCCGAGGCAACCCGGGTCATGGAGCGTGTCCTGGGTCGCCGTATCGACTACATCGTGCCGTTCGAGGTCGGGGCGCTGAACACGCCGGTGATCCTCAGCCTGGCAGCGCGTCTGGGGATCGGTGCGGTGGACGGGGACGCGCTGGGTCGCTCGGCTCCCGAAACGCAGATGACCAGCTTCATTGGTCACGGCATCAGCCTCACCCCCATGCCGCTGGTGGACAGCGACGGCAATGTGATCGTGGTCGAGAAGGCGGTCCGGCCGACCTTCCCTGACGAGCTCGGCCGGCGCATGCTTGGCCTCGGCAGCCACATGGGGGCGAACAACCATTATCCAATGTGCGGTCGCGACCTGAAGCGCGCGGTCATTCCCGGCACCGTCAGCGGAGCCCTCGAGCTCGGACGGAAAGTGCTTGCCGCGCGTGCCCACGGACAGGATCCGGTCCGAGCGATTGCGGAGCACCTGCATGGACGGCTGGTCTTTTCGGGCACGGTGGTATCGCTGCAGGAGGTGGAGACGGAGGGCTTCTACTCGACCACCGTCAGGCTGACCGCGGTGCCAACGTCACCGACTCGGGAGGCGGAGCTCACGATCCAGAACGAGACGATGATCCTCCGCCTGGAGGGCCAGCTCGCCGCGGTCTTCCCCGACCTCGTCTGCATGGTCGACCCGGCGTCGGGGCGCGGCATCCTGAGCACCGAGCTGCGCGAGGGATTGTCGGTGGCGCTGATCGCAACCGCCTGTCACCCACGCCTGCGCGCTGCGGCAACGTCAGACGCCGGTCGGGAGAGCTTCGCGCCGGCCACCTTTGGGTTCCCCGACCTCACGTACCGGCCGGTGGAGGACTTGCTCTCGACGCTCGGGCTCTGGTGACCGAGGCACTGGAGACGCGCTGCGCACTGGAAAGGAGACCCGTGGACAGCCCGATCGAGCTCAATGTCAATGGCCGGACCTACCGGCTGATGGTGCCCGCCGATACCTACCTGATCGACGCGCTGCGCAACCACCTGGGCCTGACCGGAACCAAGTACGGCTGCGGAATGGGGACGTGTGGTGCCTGCACAGTCCTGGTCGATGGAGAGGCCGTCTACTCCTGCCTGACGCTCGCCGCGGAGGTCCAGGGGCAGGAGATCACAACGATCGAGGGGCTCAGTCAGGACGGCGAATTGCACCCGGTGCAACGTGCCTTCGCCGAGGCCGGGGGCGTCCAGTGTGGGTTCTGTACGCCGGGGATGATTCTGTCAGCGGTCGCTCTGCTGCGAGCGAACCCCGCCCCGACCGACGAGGAGGTGCGGCGCGGTCTGAGCGGGAACCTCTGCCGGTGCACCGGTTACGTAAAGATCATCGAGGCGGTGCGTGCCGCTGCGGCGGATCAGGAGTCCTGAGAGGAAGAGGGCCTTGCGGATCGAGCAAGAGTTGACCGTGAACGCGCCGGCCGAGCGGGTTTGGGCCTTCCTCTCCGACATCCCGACCGTGGCCCAGTGCATCCCGGGGGCCGAGCATGTGGAGCAGATTGACGAGCGCCACGTCAACGCGCGTATCAAGGCGAAAGTCGGCCCGATTTCGGTCACCTTCGATTGCCAGGTAGTGATCCAACGTTTCGACGGGGACACCATGACCGCCACCGCGGAGGTGACCGGGCGCGATGCGCGGTTGGGCGCGAGCATGCGCGCGACGATGGAGATGGTGCTTGTGCCCAACGGGGACAGCACGATCCTCCATCTGGTAACGGAGGCGAACCTTGCCGGCAAGATCGCCCAGTACGGCCACGGGATCATTCGACAGCGGGCCAACGCGATGCTTGAGGAGTTCGGCCGCTGCGTGCAGAGCCGGCTCGGCTGAGGGCGTGTAGTCCGAGAAGCAAGGAAGGGCGCGCGATTGTGGAGGAGTTGGCCCTGAGTACGACACGCGCATACCTGGCACCGGAATCGCTCGACGATCTACTGGCCGTACTGGCTCAGTACGGTGAGGATGCCAAGATGCTGGCCGGTGGGCAGTCGCTGCTCGTGCTCCTCCGACAGGGCCTAATCATGCCGACCCACCTGGTGAGCCTGCGGCGGATTCCTGAACTGGCGACCTGGTCCTTCACGGCGTCCGACGGGATGCAGCTCGGTGCCATGGTGCGGCAGGTGGACATCGAGCGGTCGGAGGCCGTCAACCGGCATTACACCGCGCTCGCCGAGGCGGCGGGGTCGATCGCCACGCCGCAGGTGCGGAACCGGGGCACGATTGGCGGCAACCTCTGCCATGCCGACCCGACGGCCGATCCTCCCGCCGCGCTGATCGCACTCGGCGCCAGAATTCTCATCGCTGGACCGGACGGGCAACGTCAGGTCCCAGTCGAGTCGTTCTTCCGGGACTACATGGAGGTCGACCTGGGTGACGCCGAGGTACTGACTGCGGTCCTTCTCCCGCCACCCACCCCGCGGAGCGGCTCGGCGTACATCAAGCATCGGCTGCGGGAGATTGACTCGGCGCTGGTCGGCGTCGGGGTCTGGCTGCAGCTCGACGAGGCGGGCACCCGGGTCATCGACGTACGGATCGGCCTGACCGGTGTCGGGGCAACGCCGGTCCGCGCCACGGGCGCAGAAGAGACGCTTCGCGGCGCTGTGCTCACCGACGACCGCGTGACGGACGCGGGAGCGGCCGCGGCGGCCGGTTGCGAGCCGTTCAGCGATACCGAGGCAAGCGCCTGGTATCGCCGGGAGATGGTGAGCGTGCTCGTGCAGCGGGCGGTGCGGCGTGCGGTGGAGCGGGCCACGCGGGCATCCGGGAGTGCGCGTCAGTAGGGCCGGGTCGGGGCAATGCGGAGAGGACAGCATGGTGCGGGCGACGGAGTTGCTTGGGCAGCGGGCGGTCAGGCTCGACGCCATCGATAAGGTCACCGGACGGGCGCGCTTCGCGTCCGACCTCTATCTCCCCGGCATGCTGTACGGGGTGGTCGTGCGCAGCGACCGACCGCACGCGCGCATCCGTTCCATCGACACCACGGCAGCAGCCAGCCTGCCCGGGGTGGAGGCCATCGTCACGGCAGCCGATGCCCCCGGTATGTATGGGGAGGTCATCAAGGACCAGCGGGCCTTTGCCGTGGACCTGGTACGGCACATCGGCGAGCCGATCGCCGCGGTGGCTGCGGTCTCGGAGGAGGTAGCGCGCGAGGCGGCGGCGCTGATCGAGGTCGAATACGAGGATCTGCCCGCCGTCTTCGATCCGCGTGAGGCCATGCGCGATGACGCGCCGCGGATCCACGAACACTGGGAGCGGTACGCCGCGCCGGATGGGCTGATCCGCTTGGGCAATGTCTGCGCCACCACCGTTCTGGAAACCGGCGATGTCGAGTCCGCCTTCCGAAGAGCGGTCCACGTCTTCGAGGACGAGTACGTCACCCACTCGGTCCACCAGAGCCCGATGGAGACGCGGACGGCCATCGCCGATGTCGATTCCGGCGGCGCGGTGACCATCTACGCCAGCACCCAGCATCCATTCGGCGTCCGCGCACAGATCCACGAGGCGCTGGGCATTCCCCTGACCAGCATCCGGGTTGTGCCATCGCCCCTTGGAGGCGGTTTCGGCTCCAAGCTCGAGGCGATCAACGAGCTCTATGCCGCGGTGTTGGCGCGGAAAGCGCGCCGGCCGGTGAAGGTTGTCAACTCCCGGGAGGAGGACCTGGCCTTCGGCAATCCGCGCCACCCGATCTGTTTCCAGATCCGAAGCGCGCTGGATGCCGACGGCACGCTGCTCGGCCGCGAGGTTCGGGTCATCATGGACGCGGGTGCGTACGCCACGGGCAGCCCAGTGCTGACGAGCGTGGCGGCGCTCCTCGCGCCGGGGCCGTACCGCATTCCGAACGTCCGGGTCGAGGTCATCGCGGTCTACACGAACAACATTCCGTTCAGCGCCTTCCGTGGCCCGACCGGGCCCCAGACCGTGTTCGCTGTGGAGTCGCATACCGACGCCATCGCTCGCCGTCTCGGCATTGACCCGCTGGAGTTCCGGCTCAAGCACGTCTTCCAGAGCGGCGATCGGGCTCACAACGGTCAGGAGCTCGGACAAGTCAGCCTGACCGAGGCGATCAACCGGGCGGCAGCGGCGATCCGTTGGGGCGAGGACGAGCCCGCCTCCGAAGACGGCTGGCTGCGCGGAAAGGGCATCGCCTGTACGTGGTGGACGACAACCGGTGGCGCCGCCGGCTGCACAGTCAGAATGAATGAGGACGGCACCGTCCTCGTCCAAACTGGTGCCAGCGAGATCGGCACGGGCGCGGTCATGGCCGGGGTGGCGCAGATCGTCGCCGCAGAGCTCGGTATCGCACTGGACAAGGTTCGGATTGTCTGGGGCGACACCGATGCGACGCCCTATGATGCCGGGGCGCAGGGAAGCCGCACCGTCGTCAACATGGGGAATGCCGCTCGCGACGCCGCAGGCAAGGTACGGCAGGAATTGCTGCGTCGCGCTGCCGAGTTCTTAGAGGCTCCTGTCGACGACCTTGACGTTGTCGACGGTAAGGTGTTCGTCCGTGGCGTGCCGGATCGGGCCGTCAGCTACGCCGAGTTGATGGCCGGCGCGATGTGGTCCACCGGTGCGGTGGTTGCCTCCAGCACGTACCTGGCCCCACCGACGCCGTACGATCCCGATCGACTCCGAGGCGGCTTCTACCCCACGTTCAACTCGCCGAGCTTCCATTGCCACGCCGCGGATGTCGAGGTCGACCCGGAAACCGGCGCGGTGCGCGTCCGCAAGATCGTCGTGGTGCAGGATGTCGGCTTCGCGATCAACCCGCTCTACGTCGAAGGCCAGATGCAGGGTGGGTCCGCTCAGGCCCTCGGCTATGCCCTGACCGAGGAGTTGCACTTCGAGGACGGGCGCGTGATGAATCCGAACCTGGCCCTCTATAAACTTCCGACCACCCTTGAGGTGCCGGACATTGAGCCGATCATCCTCGAATATCCCTCCGCGGAGGGACCCTACGGAGCCAAGGGGGTCGGGGAACCACCCGTGATCGTGACCGCCGGCGCCATTGCCAACGCCGTCTACGACGCCACTGGTGTACAACTGCGACGCACGCCATTGACGCCTGAGCGTATCTATCGCGCCCTCCGAGGAGTCGAGGACGGCGCGTAGCGCCCAGACTGCGACCGTTGCGATTGTGATGACGGCACCACTGCAACGGCCGAGCGGGCTGTAGTGGACTCAATTCAAATGTGGGGAGGCGATTCGGCGGGTATGGAGTTTGATGAACTAGATGGGTGTCCACGGTCGGCCCGTGCCCGGGGCTCATGGAGTTTGACGAAAATTAATATAGGTATAGGCTGTTGGCACGTGTCCGGGGATGGGTGGTGGACGGATCCCGCGCCGTAGCCCGTGCCCGGGGCTAAAGCCGCCGGGCTGACAAGGAAAGCCCGCTCAAGCGGGCTGGGGTGGGACAGGCCTCACGCCGCGGCATGGGGCCCCACCGCCCGGCATGTGCCCGGGGCTAAAGCCGCCGGGCTGACAATACAAAACCCACTGAAGGGGCTACAGGGCGCTGAGTCCGGCGGGATGCCGGAACGGGTCAGCCGAGATGTAGCCATCACAGCCCCTTCAGTGGGCTTACCCTGAATCAGCATAGGGAGGAGGAGAGCCCAGTCGCCCGGTACTGCAGTCGTTTTGCCTTTTCCCTTACAATGTCTCGAAAAGGAACATCTTAGGGTGAGTCACCGACTGATGCGACCTTGGGCCTGGGGTGGGCGAGCGAGGTGGGACGATGGCGTCGTCGTTAAGCTGGCTGGATTACTCGGAGCACGAGCGGCGGCAAGTCCTCGACATTGTCGAGCTGTTTCGGGATCGCCAGACCCTCGATGAGCTCGGCATCGGGACGGTGCGGGATGCCTTCGCCGAGCTGCTCTTCCCGGGCACGAGCACGATCCAGACGCGCGCGAAGTACTTCCTGTTTATCCCCTGGATCTACGGCGACCTCGAGCGCAGGCGGGTGCCGTCCCACGAGATCGCGGCACGGGCGCGCCGGGAAGCGGTGAGGCTCATGTACGCTCCTATGCGCTCCGCTGATACGGACGGCGCATGGGCTGACGTCCTTGAGACGGGTCGCTGAGTTCCTCTGCTCATTCGGGCCTAATCGGTGCCAGCACCTCATTCATGTACCTCGGTCCTATGCCGCCAGACGACCTGCGATTGACTTCGCCTAGGCGTAGGAGCGGCGTGGCACCAACAGGCGCCGCATCTCGCATTCCGGAAGATCGACTCCTGTCGTGGGTGCCGCGGCGCGAGCCCGGCTCCGAGGTCTGTCCGCGGGTGCCTGACCGGCGCTTCCTTCAGTAGCCAGTGCCGACGACCGGGATGGAGCAGGGGTGGGTGGAACACCCGCCCCAACTTGTTACTGGTCGCTGAGTTGGAGGCCGAAGAATCGGGCGGCGTTGTCGCGGAGGATCTTGGGGCGCACGGTGTCTTTCAGGGGGAGGTCGGCGAACTCGCGGAGCCAGCGATGGGGTGTGAGCATGGGGAAGTCCGAGCCGAAGAAGACCTTGTCCTGGATGAGGGAGTTGGCGTACTGGATGACGGTCTGTGGGATGTATTTGGGTGCCCAGCCGGAGAGATCCATGTAGACGTTGGGCTTGTGGCGGAGGATGGCGAGCTGCTCCTCGTGCCAGGGCCAGGCCGGGTGCGCCATGATGATGCGGAGCTCGGGGAACCGGGCGGCGATGTCGTCGATGTAGGGGATGGGACGCCCGTAGTCGAGCCGGATGCCGCCGCCGCCCGGCTGGCCGGCTGCGGCCATGGTCGTCCCGGTGTGCAGGAGGATGGCGAGGCCCAGGCGCTGGCAGGTCTCCCACAGGGGGTCGAAGCGTGGATCGTTCGGCGCGAAGTCCTGCACCGACGGGTGGAACTTGATCCCGCGCAGGCCGAGGTCGGCGCAGCGCTCGACTTCCGTGATCGCCGCCTTGCCCTTCCAGGGGTCGACGCTGCCGAAGCCGATGAAGACATCCGGGTACTTCGCCACCCATTCGGCGATCTCCGCGTTGGAGATCTTGAGGCCGGTACGGGTCTCGTCGTCGATGTCGAAGACGACGGCCATGCCGTGGAGCTCGCGGTACATCTCGGCCATGGCGTCCGGCTGGTCGCTCAGGCCCTCCGGGTTGGAGATCACGTAGGGGTCGGCCTTGAGGCGCGCCTTGTCGCCGGTGCGCAGATGCACGTGGACATCGATGAACTCGATCATGGTCTCGCCCTCATCCTGCTCGTCGGTTGCCACGGTCGGTCGGCGGCGACGCGCGTCAGGCGTCGCCGCGCACGACCACCTTGCGCTTCAAACTCCCGGTCGGCGCCAGCTCTTCATGCGGCACGAGGCGGATGTCGGCCCGGAAGATCAGCTTCATGCGGATCGCCTCTTGCAGCTCCTGCTTGAGCTGGTCGAGGTCGCCGGCCTCCGGGCCGTACGCGACCACGATCGGCACCGGTGGCTCGACGCGGGTGCCCGTGGCCGGCAGACGGATCTGGAACTCCCCGGTCGTGCGTGGGCGGAACGAGGTGATGACGTCCGCGACGGCGCTCGGGAAGACGTTCACGCCCTGGACGATGAACATGTCGTCAACACGGCCCACGCAGCGGATGCGGGTGCCGGTGCGGCCGCAGGAGCAGACGCCGGTGCCCTCGATGCGTACCAGGTCGCCGATCCGGAAGCGCACGAGCGGCACGCACTCGCGCTGGATCGCAGTGTAGACGATCTCCGCCAGCATGCCTTCCTTGGGTTCGACCGGCTCCCCGGTCTCGGGGTCGAGGAACTCGACGATGACGGCGCCTTGGCCGAGGAAGTGCATTCCGGCCTGGGCTTCGCACTCGCTCCAGATGACGGGCACGAAGTCGGCCGTGCCCATCGCGTCGTAGACCTTGCAGCCCCAGGTCTCTTCGATCTGCTGCCGGATCTCGGGGAAGCCGGCGCCTGGCTCGCCGCCGAGTGACATCGACTTCAGCCCCAGCGACCTGGGATCCAGGTTCAGCCGCTCGCGGGCGAAGTTGGCGAGGTAGTTGACGAAGGAGGGGCTGGAGACCATGTAGTCGACGCCGGTTTCCTGGAGCACGGAGAAGGTGCGCGCTGCCTCGGTGTTGCTGGACGGGAGCACGGTTGCTCGCATTGCCTGGAGCGCGTCGTAGAAGCCGAGTCCAGCGATGTACCAGCCCAGACTCACGGCGACCCAGGAGCGAGTGCCGGGGCGCACCCCGGTGGCCCAGAAGAAGCGCGCCAGCACCTCGTTCCACATCGCCGCGTCCGCGGCGGAGACGCCGATCAAGGTGGGACGGCCGGTGGTGCCGGATGAGGCGTGGATCTTGACGACCTCGGTCAGCGGGACGCAGGCGTGCTCACCGAGTGGCGGGGCCTTCTCCTGCGAGCGCCGGATCTCATCTTTCACCGTGAAGGGCAGCTCGTGCAGCGATCCCCGTCCGATGGCCAGGGGATCGACGCCGGCTTCTTCCCACTTCTGGCGGTAGAACGGGGAGCGCTCCCAGATCCACCGCAACTGCCAGCGCAAGCGTTCGTCTTCGAGGCGCCAGAGCCGGTTCGGGTCGATCGTCTCCATCGCCTCGTTCCAGTAGCGCCGTTCCGCCATCGTTCAACCATCCTCCCTGTCGTTGGCCGTGGCCTGGATTCCCTCCTCCTGCAGCATGGCGAGCAGCTCGGTGAGCTGGTGGACGGCGAGGTCCGGCACGTCGCCGGTCACGGCAGCGTCCGCGCTCGTGCCGGTGCGGACGAGCACCGTCGCGCTCCCCGCCTCGTGCCCCATCCGCAGCTCCAGGTCGAGGTCGTCCCCAACCAGCGTCAGGTCTTCCGGTCGTAGGTCGAGCATGCGGGCGATCGCCCGCAGCCCTTCGGGCGCCGGTTTGCCGGTCACGCGTGCTTCCTTGCCAGTGATCCAGGTGATCGCCGCGGCCACCGACCCGGACCATCCGGGCCGCGGGCCGCGCTTGGTCACGAAGACGGGTGCCAGGGACGTCACCAGGAGATCGGCGCCGGACCAGATCGCTCGGCTGGCTGCCTCGATTTGCTCGTAGGTGATGACCGTATCCCAGCCGACGAGCACCACGCCGGCTTGCTCCGCATCCGCCATGTCCACGATCGGGATCATGCGCTCGGTGAGTGGCGCGCGCACGCCGTCCGTGCCCAGCACCAGCACGGCGCGGCCGGGGTACTCGTGGGCGATGATCTCGGCAGCCGTGACGCCCGGGGTGATCATCTGCCAGTCGTCGATCGGCAGGCCCGCCGCCCGCAGGCGCTCGGCGTACACGGCCGGTGGTTCGGTGCTGCCGTTGGTGAACAGCACGTAGGGGCGCCCCGATTGACGGAGCCAGGTGAGCAGTTCGACGGCCCCGGGAAGCGCGACCGCCCCGCGCCAGTCGGCGCCGTCGGAGACGGTCAGCGTGCCATCGACGTCAAACACGAACGCCTTCGCCTGCAGCACGTGCTGGAGGCGATGCCGGCTCTGCGTGTCCATCCGGAGCGATCCCCTTCCCCGTCGCGGCGGGGTCGTTCCGCCGCAGGATGACGCGCGTGTCTCCCTTCTGGAGATAGAAGTAGGTAATGTCGGTGCGTTTCGAGACTTCGGCGATGAGCTTTTTGAGCGGATGGTACGGCCCGGCGACCGATTTGACTGGTCGGGTGCGCTTCCCGCTCAGGGCGGCGTCGACCTGCTCCCCCGGCAGCGCCCAGCGCAGCAGCAGCTCCTCGTCGGACAGGCGTGGGCCGATCTGACGGCGCAGGTCCTCGAGGGTCGGCTCCTCCATCGGGACATCGAGCTCCCGCGCGCGGGGCATGGAGAGGATCCGGTCGCGCACCTCCGGGTCGATCGGGGCTGGCGGGTCGCCGAAGCGCCCGAGGACGTACTTGATGACCTCGTCCGGGGCACTCGCGTAGCGCTCACCGGACTGCACGTTGAGGAGGGCTTGCGTTGCGACGAGCTGGGAGAAGGGCGTGACCATGATGGGGTACCCCAGCTCGGCCCGCACGCGCACGATCTCCTCGAGGACTTCGTCGAACCGATCCGCCGCGCCGACCTCCGCGAGGTGCCGCCGCAGGGTGGTCACCATCCCGCCGGGCACCTGGTGGCGGTAGTAGGCGACGTCATATTCGAGGGGCTGGCCGATCCGATACTCCTTGCGCCGGGCGAGTTCGAGGAGGTGCTGCGAGATGCGCTCGATCGGCTCCAGGTCGATGTCCACCTCGAAGCCGAGCTCTCGGAGATTGGCGACGGTGCGGGTGATCGAGGGGAGCGAGGTGCCTTCGGCGAGCGGAGGGATCGCCGTGTGCACCGTCTCGACGCCGAGCTCGGCCGCGCGGAGATAGCAGAGGGGCGCCATGCCGGCATTGCAGTGCGAGTGGATCTCGAGGGGCATCGAGCCGAGGGCCTGGCGCATGGCTGGGACGATCGTCTCGACGCGCTCAGGGGTCAGCAGTCCCGACGGGTCTTTGATGTAGACGGTGTCGATCAGGTCCGTGGCGCCTGCCAGGGCAGCCGCGCACCCGACGTAGAACTCGTCGGTGTGCACCGGGCTGATGCTGTACACCAGGCCGGCGACCACCTGCTCCGCCCCTTCCTCGCGCGCGATTTTGGCCGCTTCCAGCAGAGCCGGCATGTTGTTCATCGGTTCGACGATCTGGATGCGCCGGATCCCGTGCTTGATGACGAGCTGCATGGCGAGACGAATGATCGCGCGCGGCGCCGGCTCCCAGGTGATGAAGCGCATGCCGGTCGTCATGAAGATGAGCGGCGTGTTGGGCATGAGCTGGCTGGTCAGCCGGATGCGCTCGAAGGGGTCCTCCTGGTGGTAGCGCACGCTGATCGCCATGTGCGTGCTGGTGGTGAAGTCGAGCGCCTTGAAGCCCACCTGGTCGAGCAGGGGCGCGACGGCAAGGACCGTCGGCGTGTCAATGCCGGTCGCGCTCCAGAGACTCTGATTGCCGTCACGGAGCGTGACGTCGATGAGCTGGATTCGCGACGTCATGCGCCCTCACTTCCCATGGTCCAGTCCCCGGGCGTGGTTCCCGGAGCAGCATCCGCCGTTTCCGCACCGATCAGGCATCCTCGGCACCCTCGGGGCGCACCATGAAGAGCGGTTGCCCTTTCTCCACGGCCTCCCCGTTCTCCGCGCAGACCGCGGTGATGGTGCCCTTGACCCCCGCGGTGATCGAGTGCATCAGCTTCATGACTTCGATGATGCAGACGACGGTGTCCTCCTGGACCTGCTTGCCGACATCGACGAACGGCTCGGCACCCGGCCGGGGTGCTCGATAGAAGATCCCGCGCAGCGGGGCCGGGATCGCTATCTGCCCATCCGAAGCGACGTCCGCCTGCCGTTGCTCGCCCTGGACGGTGTGAGCCTCCTGGCTCGTGGCCGCAGCGGCCTCGACGCTGGGAGGCGGCGACGCGGTCTTCTCCGCCGTCTCGCCTGCTGGGAGTGGCTCCGCGGGCACGTTGTTCGATCCTCCAGCACGCTGCCCGCGGCGCACGACCAGCTTGAACTGGGGCGTCTCGAGCTCCAGCTCATCGAAGGCGGAGTGCTCCAGGTAGCGTAGGATCTCGTCGACATCTTCCGGGGTGAGCCCCATATCACCGCTCTCCTGTTTGCCTTCACGAACACCGTCTTTGTACCACACGGTTCGGCATCGCCCGGCAACCCACGGCCGCGGGTGACCCGACCGGCTCTACGCCGCAGTCGAACTGGTGCGACCGCGTGGGGACGCTCGGCGCATTGATCAGGCTGCCTGGCTGGCTGGGACGCTGGGATGGGACGTTCACCGGCGGACGCGGGCACGGGACGGACGGCCGGACGGGGCGGCGCCGGCGGCGGGACGAGGCGCCCCGCCGCCGGGCCAAGTTCCCCGCATGCCTCAGTCGAGGATGGTCACGATCCCCTGATCGCCGTCCACGCGGATGCGCTGGCCGGTGCGGATCCGCTTCGTCGCCACGCCGGTGCCTAGCACCGCCGGGATGCCGTACTCGCGCGTGACGATGGCCGCGTGCGACATCACGCCGCCGATGTCGGTCACGGTGCCGCGCACCTTCGTGAAGATCGGCGCCCAGCTCGGCTCGGTCACCGGGCAGACCAGGATCTCGCCTTCCTGCACCGTCTCCAGTTCGTTGACGCTGGAGATCACGCGGGCCGGGCCTTCGACCGTGCCCGAGGAGGCCGGGAAGCCACGCAGGATGTTGCCCTCGCCCTCGGCCGGAGTGAGCCAGGCGCGCAGGCGGTCGGACGTGATTCCCCAGAGCATCACCACCGCCGGGTCACCGATCGTCTCCGGGACGACGCCGAGCGCGGGCGGAGGGGTCCACTTGCGAAGCTGCTCCATGAGTGCCTTCCGCCGTGCGACCAGTTGCGGCCAGTAGACCGGCCCACGCGACGGTGCCCCGATCGACCAGCCGAGGAGCAGGTCGAAGAGCGCCTGGTAGACCTCGGTGTAGTGGAGCAGGAAGAGGTCGTCCTCGTCCTGGAAGAACTCGTGGGCGACGAAGACGCGGCCGAGCTCGCGCATCTTGTTCCAGAAGACGCTCATGTACCAGTGCTCGACGTAGAACTTGTGGTCCTCGACCGAGAAGTAGACGTCGCGCACGAGCCCGATGAGCTGGTCGAACGCCTGCCGATCGGCGTCGGTCTGGAGCAGATTGCGGTACCCCTCGGTGATCTCATCGCGCCGTTGGCGGAGCGCCTCGACGTCGCGCTCGAGGCGCTCGCCTCGCTGGAGGCGGGCGATGTAGTCGGGCAAGACGTTGAAGATGGGCGTCGGATCATCGACCCAGGCACGATGGTGATGCTGGAATCCGTCGCCCGAGTTCATGTAGAACCACGGATCGGCGCTCGCGTTCCACTCCGACAGCCAGGTGCGCCCGGCCTCCACCTGCTCAAGCTGCGCGAAGACCTCCTTCGGCGCGGCACCGGGCTTGAAATAGTCGGCGACGCCCAGCTCCAGCGCCTTCCCCGCGAGGCGCATCAACTCGTAGTTGGGGCGGAACATGCTCACATCGATCGCGCCGACCATCTGGGTGACCTGCTGGTCGGTGATCTCCGGGAAGCTGCGCTTGCAGAAGTCGTAGAAGGAGAAGTACGCACCAAAGCCGATCATGATGATCTCCATGTGGATCTGCCACACACGGTAGATGCTCTCGATGGCCTGGTGGTAGCTGCGCAGCAGGTCGTAGGAGGTACCGATCCCCCGGCGCTCGAAGACGATCTTCTCATCCTCGACCTCGGGCAGGTCCGGGAAGGAGATCGCCTTCAGTTGCTCGATCTCCCGGATCAGCTTCTGCTTCCACTCGTCGTAGATCGATCGCCAGTTCGCATAGTAGTAGCCGGCGCGCTTTTCGAAGAGCTGGGCGCGCTCCTGGATCGCCGCAGGATCGGTGACGGGCGTCGGGCTGATGAAGGCGTACCCGTTGAGGATGCGGAAGTCGATCCCCTTGGCCGGCGGGATACAGAAAGTGCGAGTGCTCATCTCGCCGATGGCCACGTATGCGGCCTCGGCCGTGATGATGTCGAACGGCGTCATCGGCTCTGGGAAGTGCATCCCGTTGTAGAACCAGAGCCGGTTCTCCTCGTCGGCCCGCCGGTCTTCGCTGAACAGCACGTAGTAGGGGTACATCTCCTGCCAGCCCTCGGCTCCGGGTGGCGTCGGAACCTCGAACGGGCTGGGAAACCGTATCTCACCGCTCACTGCAATCCCTCTCCCCCTCGTACGCCCGCGTTGCCCACACAGGGTGGTGGCGAATGCCGTAGGTGCGGGATCGACAGATAGCTAGCCGAGCCAAGAAGCGGGCCCTATCACGCCCGCTCCGCCTCGCTATGACTGCGTTCGAGTGGTTACAGTCTAATGGCGACATTGCTGAGCGTGTAAGTCGGGATCGTTATGTCATGATGTGCGCCCCGAATCGCCCTACCCTGTAGCCGAACGGCGGGCTCCTCCTCGCTGTCGTGGAGGTGACTGCTCGTGGCGTGGCACACGAGTGGGATGGCGCGGCACGCGGCACATCGGCACGGGTGGTGCGGCAGGGTACAGGTGCTACGATGCCCGGCGCGGGGGTGAGGCCGACCAGAGTGATCGGGAATCCAGTCGGGTGCCTGCCCCAGCGGCAGCGTGGCTGAGGCTGGTGGAGAGGGGGGTGCCGTGACGGGGCGGCCCGACTGCAACAGGCGTGCTGAGCGAAGGAGGGAGCGATGAGTCGGCGGAGGGCGGTCGATCTCAGTCATCCCATCGATGCGGCGATCCCGATGTTTCCGGGGTTGCCGGCGCCGGAGATTGCCGAGCATCTGTCGCGGGAGGCGTCGCGCGCGCTCTACGCAGGCGGCACCGAGTTCGTGATTCATCGCTACACGCTGATCGGCAACAGCGGGACGTATCTGGACGCGCCGTTCCATCGATACGCCGACGGGGCCGATCTCGCCACGCTCCCGCTGGAGCGGATGGTCGATCTCCCGGGCATGGTCCTGGACTGCACGGAGCGCGTAGCGGCGGGGCAGCGGGCGATTGATGTCGCGGACCTCGAGGGTCTGGATCTGACGGGTCGCGCGCTGTTGATCCACACCGGGTGGGCGGCGCGTTGGGGTCAGGAGCGCTACCTGGACCTGAACCCGTACGTGACGGCAGCCGCCGCCGAGGCGCTGGTCGCGTCGGGTGTCGTGCTGGTCGGCATCGACACGTGGAACATCGACGATGTCGGGGATCGGACGCGCCCCGTCCATTCGGCGCTGCTTCGGGCGGGGATCCCCATCGTCGAGAACCTGCGCGGGCTTGAACGCCTGCCGCGGAGCGGCTTCCGCTTCTTTGCGGCTCCGCTCCCGTTCCGGGGCGGGTCCGCGGTGCCGGTGCGGGCGTATGCGGTGGTGGACCAGGGGTGATCGGACAGCCGTGGCGCGAAGTCGGATTCGTCCGGGGCGGCGAACATGCCGGTGGTACAATGCGCCGCGAGTGATCGGGGACTACCAGGGAGGTCGGTGATGCGGTCGTGGCGGAGTGACGTGGTCGGGAGCCTGCTCCGGCCGGAGTATCTAAAGGAAGCTCGGCGCCGCCATGAGGCCGGGGAACTGAGCGACGCGGAGTTCAAGCGGATCGAGGATCGCGCGGTCGACGGCGCGATCGCCCTCCAGGAGGGGGTCGGGCTCGACGTGATCACCGACGGCGAGTTCCGGCGCTATGCCTTCTACGGGCACCTGGTCGACGCGGTCGAGGGGTTCGACAAGTTCGGCGGTTGGGCGATGCCGTTCCGCGATGACGAGGGCCGCGAGCATGTGGTGCGGCGCCCGGTCGTGGTGGACCGGCTGAAGCGTCGTCGGCCGATGGCGGCCGAGGAGTTCATCTACCTGCGCGGGCGGACCGACCGGCAGGCGAAGGTGACGCTCATCAGCGCGCAGCAGGCCGCCGCGTACTACGACCCGGAGAAGTCGAAAGGAGCCTATCCGACCATCGACGCCTACCTGGCGGATGTGGTGGACATCCTGCGGGAAGAGGTGGCGGAGCTGATCCGGCTGGGCTGCACCTACATCCAGGTGGATGCCCCGCAGTACGCGGCGCTGATCGACCCGCAGATCCGCGAGGGATACCGGCAGCGGGGCAACGACCCGGATAAGCTGCTGGACCAGTGTATCGAGCTGGACAACGCCGTGATCGGGGATCATCCCGGCGTGGTGTTCGGGCTGCACCTCTGCCGCGGCAACAACCAGAGCCGCTACTACGCCAGCGGTGGCTACGAGCCGGTGGCACGGGTGTTCGAGCGGACCCGCTTCCATCGCTTCCTGCTGGAGTACGACGATGCGCGGTCGGGTAGCTTCGAGCCGCTCCAGCACGTGCCGGAGGACCGCGTGGTGGTGCTGGGGCTGGTGACGAGCAAGAAGCCGGAGCTGGAGTCGAAGGACCTGCTGAAGCGGCGCATCGAAGAGGCGTCGCGCTACGTGCCGCTGGAGCGGCTGGCGCTGAGCACGCAGTGCGGCTTTGCCTCGACCGAAGAGGGGAACCAGGTAACGCCGATGGACCAGGAGGCGAAGCTGCGGCTGGTGGCCGAGACGGCACGCGAAGTGTGGGGCGAGTCCTGATCGGGGAATGGCCCTCACCCCCGACCCCTCTCCCAACGTTGGGAGAGGGGTGTTTCTTTGCTGGGGACGGGGGAGGCCGCAGGCGCTCGTGCCCGTGTGCGCTGCCGTGTGATGCGGAGTGCCGATAGGCACACTTGCGTGTCCTCCTGAGCGGGACATGTCATCCTGAGCGGAGCGAAGGATCTCGCGCCGGAGTGGCCGCCCCGTTAGAGATCCTTCGCTGCGCTCAGGATGACAACACAACATCAGGATGAGGCGAAAACAGCGATCACCCGCCTCCGGTACTAGGCGAGTAGGCGCTCGAGCCAGCCGGCGTTGTAGTTGCCGGCGATGACGTCCGGTTCTTCGAGCAGGCGGCGGTGGAGCGGAATGGTCGTCTGGATGCCCTCAATCTCGAACTCGCGCAGCGCCCGGCGCCCGCGCTGGATCGCCTCGGCCCGGTCGGCGCCCCAGGTGATCAGCTTGGCGACCAGCGAGTCATAGTAGGGTGGCACGTCGTAGCCGGGGTAGATGGCGCTGTCGAGCCGGACACCCGGGCCGCCGGGCAGCCCCAGCTTCGTGATCGTGCCCGGGGACGGGAAGAAGTTGAGGTCGGGGTCCTCGGCGTTGATGCGGAACTCCATGGCCCAGCCGGAGACGCGCACGTCCTTCTGCCGGAACCAGAGCGGTTCCCCGGCGGCGATGCGGAGCTGGGCCTTGACGAGGTCGATCCCAGTGATCACCTCGGTGATCGGGTGCTCGACCTGGATGCGCGTGTTGGCCTCGATAAAGTAGAAGCCGTTCTGATCGACCAGGAACTCGAAGGTGCCGGCGTTGGTGTAGCCGACGGCCTGGGCCAGCCGCACCGCGGCGGCGGTCATCTGCTCGCGGGTCTCGGGGTCGAGGGCCGGCGACGGCGCCTCCTCCAGCACCTTTTGGCGCCGCCGTTGCAGGGAGCACTCGCGCTCGAAGAGGTGGACGACGGTGCCGTGGTGGTCGGCGAGGATCTGGACCTCGATGTGGCGCGGATGGATCAGGCGGCGCTCCAGGTAGATGGCGTCGTTGCCGAAGGCGGCACGGGCCTCGCGCTGCGCGGCCTCCAGCGCCTCCGCGAAGTCCTCGGGCCGGTCGACGATGCGGATACCCTGTCCACCACCGCCGGCCGCGGCCTTGATCATCACCGGGTAACCGAGGCGTGCTGCCTCGTCCGCGGCGTGTTCGGGGTCCACCACCCCGTCGCTGCCCGGCACCACCGGCACGCCGGCGTCAATGGCGATACGGCGTGCGGCGGCCTTGTCGCCGAGCCGCCGGATAGCATCCGCGGAGGGGCCGACGAAGGTGATCCCCGCCTCGGCGCACGCGGCGGCGAAGTCCGCGTTCTCCGCCAGGAACCCGTAGCCGGGGTGGATGGCGTCGGCGCCGGTCTGGCGCGCAGCGTCCAGGATCGCCTCGGCATTGAGATAGCTCCGCGGGGCTGGAGCCGGGCCGATGTGGACCGCCTCGTCGGCGTAGCGCACGTGCAGCGCGTCGGCATCGGCGTCGGAATACACCGCGACGCTGGGGAGACCGAGCTCGCGGCAGGCGCGGATGACCCGCACCGCGATCTCTCCACGATTGGCCACCAGTACCTTTCGCATGTCGTCTCGCTTCCTCGCATCGCACACCACAGGGCGGCGCCGAGCGGTCCACGGGCTCAGCGCGGGATGCATCTTATCAACTCCCGGTGCCGAGTGGCGCCACCCGGCCAATTCCGGCACGAATTCCCCGTCCAATGTACTTGACAGCGCCTCCCATTCCCTCTACGGTACGCATATCTTGACACCGATTGCGTCCTTCACGACCATCCGGCGCTGCCTACGGTATCCACGACCACGGCGGGGTGGTGCCTTTTGCTAAGTGGGACGGCCCTTCGAACCACGGAAGGGTTCTAAGACATCAATCCTCATCGAGTGCGCCTGGCCGCTCGGGCCGGGCATGGAACCCGCGCGGCGGTGTTCGCGCGGGGTGGGGATGGCCGGCATGGTACCGGCGGAGGGAGGTTTACCGGTGAAACCACCCAGTTTTGAGTACTTCGCGCCGACCACGCTCGATGAGGCGGTGGCGCTCCTGGCGCAGCACGGGGATGAGGCGAAGGTGCTCGCCGGAGGCCAGAGCCTCGTGCCGATGCTGAACCTGCGCCTGGCGCGGCCCGCCGCCCTGGTGGACCTGAACCGAGTCACGGGGCTGGACTATGTGCGGGCCGAGAACGGCCACGTGGTGATTGGCGCACTCGCCCGCCAGCGTGCGGTGGAGCGGTCGGCCGACGTGGCCGCGCGCCAGCCCTTGATCGCCGCGGCGATTCGGCTGATCGGGCACCCCGCCGTGCGGAACCGGGGCACCGTGGTCGGGTCGCTGGCGCATGCCGACCCAGCGGCCGAGTTGCCGGCGGTCGCGGTCGCGCTCGGCGCGGAGATGGTCGTCACCGGCCCGAACGGGGAGCGGGTCGTCGCGGCCGATGACTTCTTCGTCTCGTACCTGACGGTCGATCTGGCGCCCGGTGAGGTCTTGAAGGAAGCGCGCTTCCCCGCGCTCCCGCCGCGTACGGGATGGTCGATCGTGGAGGTGGCCCGGCGCTTCGGCGACTTCGCTCTGGCGGGGGCGGTGGCGACCTTGACGCTCGATGACCAGGGCGCTGCCAGCGACGTGCGGGTCGCGCTGTTCGGCGTGGCTGACCGGCCGGTGCGGGTACCGGAGGCTGAGCAGGTGTTGCGCGGCGAGCGGCCGGACGACGACCGGATCGCAGCGGCGGCCGAGGCCGCGCGTGCGGCGCTGGTCGACCCGCCGTCCGACGTGCATGCCTCCGCGGCGTACCGGCGCCATGTTGCCGGGGTGCTCGTGGGACGGGCCCTGCGCGAGGCGCGCGAGCGCGCGCAGGCGAGCGGTTAGTGGGCGACGAGACAAGAAGGGGGCCACTGCCATGAAGCGCGCGATCGCGCTGACCATCAACGGGGTTCGCGTGGAGGCCGAGGTCGAGCCCCGGAAAACGCTGGCCGATTTCATCCGCGAGGATGCCGAACTGACCGGCACCAAGCTGGGCTGTGAGCACGGCGTGTGTGGCGCCTGCACGGTCCTGCTCAACGGCGAGGCTGTGCGCTCCTGCCTGATCTTCGCGGTCCAGGCGGACGGCGCCGAGATCATGACGGTTGAGGGCCTGGCGCAGAACGGGCAGTTCCACAAGCTGCAGCAGGCGTTCTGGGAGAATCATGCGCTGCAGTGCGGGTTCTGCACGCCGGGCTTCCTGATGTCCTCCTACGCGCTCCTCCAGGAGAACCCGAACCCGACCGAGGACGAGATCCGCGAGGGGCTCTCCGGCAACATCTGTCGCTGCACCGGCTATCAGGGGATCGTGGCGGCGGTCAAGTCGGTCGCCGGCTCGGCGGAGTAGGACGGGAGGCTGTCGACGATGGTACAGATGGCGACCCCACGAGGGAAATGGATCGGCGCCCGCGTCAAGCGGGTGGAAGACCCCCGCTTCCTCACCGGCGACGCGCGTTATGTCGCCGACCTCACGCTGCCCCGGATGGTGCACGCCGCCTTCGTCCGCTCTCCGTACGGTCACGCCCGCATTAAAGGGATCGACGCGAGCGCGGCGCTTGCGGCGCCGGGCGTGATCGCGGTGCTGACGCACGCCGACGTGGCCTCGGTCCCGCCGCTGCAGGACCCGATCGCCCTGGACGGTCTGAAGAAGACCCCGCAGACGGTCCTGGCGAGCGACAAGGTGCGGTTCGTCGGCGAGCCGGTCGCGGTCGTGATCGCCGAGGACCGCTACCTGGCCGAGGACGCGGCCGAGCTGGTGCAGGTCGATTACGAGCCGTTGCCGGCCGTGACCGATGCCGAGGCCGCCATGGCGGAGGGCGCGCCGCTCCTCTTCGAGGACCTGGGCAGCAACGTCGTCTACGACCAGACCTACCGCTTCGGGGACCCGGACAGCGCCTTCCAGCAGGCAGACCGGACCTTCAAGAAACGGCTGCACACCAACCGCTTCATGGCCTCGCCGATGGAGACGCGCGGCTGCATCGGGCAGTACGACCGTGGGCTGGGGGAGCTGACCTTCTGGTCCTCGACCCAGATGCCGCACATGCTGCGCCTCTCGCTCGCCGGCTTCCTCGGCATTCCGGAGCAGAAGATCCGGGTCATCACCCCGGAGGTCGGCGGCGGCTTCGGGCAGAAGATGACGCTCTATCCCGAAGAAGTCGTCGTCGCTTTCCTGGCGCGGCACCTCCAGCGCCCGGTCAAGTGGATCGAGGACCGGCGCGAGAACCTGATGTCCGCCACGCACGCCAAGGAGCAGATCATCGAGTTGGAGGCGGCGCTGACGAACGACGGCACGCTGCTCGGCCTCCGCGCGACCTGCATCGGCGACGGCGGCGGCTACTCGTTCAACACCGCCAGCGCGCTGGTCGAGCCGCAGGCGGCGGCGCTGATGATGCCCGGGCTCTACCGGGTCGCCAACTACGAGGCGCGCGTCGTGGCGGTCGTGACCAACAAGACCCCGGTCGGCGCCTTCCGGGCGGTCGGCTGGACCGCCGGCCACACCGCTCGCGAGCTGTTCTTCGACGAGATCGCCCGCGAGCTGGGCATGGACCCGGTCGAGTTCCGCCGCAAGAACATGATCCACGAGGACGAGCTCCCCTACACGACCTGCAGCGGTCAGGTCTACGACAGCGGGAGTTACGTTAAGTCCCTCGATCTCGCGCTCCAAACCGTCGGCTATGACGAGCTGCGGGCGCGGCAGGCGGAGCTGCGCGCGCAGGGTCGCTACCTGGGTATCGGCATCAGCCCCTATGTGGAACCGACGGCCTGGGGCTCGGAAATCGCCCTGCAGGTCGGCTTCCCCTTCCCGTCCCACGACAACGCCCGGGTCAGCATCGAGCCGAGCGGCAAGGTGACGGTGGCGGTGACGACGCACAGCCACGGGCAGGGCCACGAGACGACGCTGGCGCAGGTCGCGGCCGACATCCTCGGCGTTGACCTGGCGGACGTCACCGTGGTCTTCGGCGACACGGCCGCGACGCCCTGGGGTATGGGGACCTATGCCTCACGCAGCGCCGTGATCGGCGGCGGCGCCGTCACGCTGGCGGCCCAGGAGGTGCGCGAGAAGATCCTGAAGATCGCGGGCCGGATGCTCGAGGCCGACCCGGCCGACCTGGTGCTCGCCGACGGCAAGGTCTCGGTGCAGGGGTCGCCCGACCGCTCGGTCACCCTGGCTGAGGTCGCCGTGTCGTCCTACTTCGTCAACAGCGTTCGGGCCGAGGGGGAGGATCCGACCCTGACCGCCACGCGCTTCTACGATCCCAAGGCGACCTACTCCAACGGGTGCATCGTCGTCGTGGCCGAGGTCGATCCGGAGACAGGGCAGGTGCGCCTCGACCGGGTCGTGTCGGTCGAGGACTGCGGCACGGTGCTCAACCCGATGATCGTCGACGGGCAGATCCACGGCGCGGTGGCGCAGGGGATCGGCGGCACGCTCTACGAGCACCTGGTCTACGACGACCAGGGGCAATTGCTGACCGGCACCTTCATGGACTACCTGCTGCCGACCGCGACCGAGGTGCCGCCGATCCAGGTCGAGCACCTGGAAACGCCCTCGCCGGTGACGGTGCAGGGTATCAAGGGCATGGGCGAGGGCGGCCTGATGGCCTCTCCGGCTGCGGTGGCCGGGGCGGTGCTCGACGCGCTGGCCCCGTTTACCCCGAAGGTCGAGGAGCTGCCGCTGTCGCCCGAGCGCATCCTGCGGGCCATTGGTACGATCACCGATTGAGAGGTGAATTGGAACCCGCTCCTACGAGCGGCCGATCGTGTCGCTGGCCGGCGGACGGACCCGCCGGCCAGCGCCAGAACAGGAAGGGAGACCTGCGTGGCGCAAGAGCGCACCATCAAGTCCCCCCTGCCGGGGGTCTTCTACCGGCGACCGAACCCGGAGTCGGAACCGTATGTCAAGGAAGGCGACCGCATCGAGGCCGGGACGACGATCGGGCTCGTCGGCGTGATGAAGTCCTTCCACGAGATCAAGGCGGACAGCGGCGGCGTCGTGGTCCGCTTCCTCGTGGAGAATGAGGAGCCGATCCGCGTCGGCCAGGACCTGCTGGTGCTGGGCGACTAGGCAGGCGCACACGACCGGTGAAGCCGGAAGGAGGGAGCCGTGGCTCAGCATGACGGCCAGACCAGCGGTGTGATCCTGGCGACCGTCCCGGCCCGCGAGGGACGGCCGAAGATCGTCTATCGCCAGGCCGGCGACCGCTTCATGCTCGTCGAGTTCGGCGACATGGAGTTCGACCTGACGATGAGCTTCCGCGTCCTGGGGCTGAACCAGGCGCTCAAAGACCACGGGCTCGACGGGTTGATCGAGACGGTGCCGGCGATCCGCAGCATCCTGATCCACTACGACAGCACGCGACTGAAGCCGGATCGCCTGATCCAGGCGGTCGAGGATCTCTACGAGCAACTCCCGCCGTTCGAGACGCTCACGATCCCGAGCCGCCGCATCTCACTGCCGATCGCCTTCAACGACCGGTGGACGCGTGCCGACATCGCCCGCTACGTCGAGCACATCCGTAAGGACGCCCCCAATATCATCAACGGCAACAACCTCGAGTACGGGGCGATGTACAACGGGCTGCGCGACGCCGAGGAGCTGATGGAGTACGTGATGGCCACCGAGTGGTGGAGCGCGGCCATCGGCTTTTTCCCGGGCCTGCCGTTCCTCTACCCGCTCGACCGGCGCTACGCCATCGTCCTGCCCAAGTACAACCCGACGCGGCCCTGGACGCCGGAGGGTGCCGTCGGCATCGCCGGGCCGTGCCTGGCGATCTACCCGGTGGCGTCGGCCGGCGGCTACCAGCTCTTCGGGCGCACGATCCCGATCTATGATCCGAAGCAGCGCAACGCCGCCTTCGCCGAGAACCCGATCCTGCTGCGTCCGGGCGACCGGGTCACCTTCGGCCCGCGCGTCAGCGACGAGGAGCTGATCGAGATCCGCGAAGCGGTCTACAACGGGACGTACGAATACCAGATCGACCACGACGCGACCTTCGACGTCGGGGAGTACCTGCGCTTCCTCGAGGAGACGCGCGAGGAGGCCGAAGCCTTCCGCCGTCGCCAGGAGGAAGCCGCGCAGCGGACGCCGGTGCCGTAGAGGGGTGCGTCATACGTCAGGCGTCATACGTCAGGAGCGATGCCTGCTCCGTCTTCACTGTTCCTCGCTGGATCGCCCGCTGGGTCTGCGACGGAACACGCAACACGGAACACGGGGAACGCATGACGCATGACGAAGCACGCATGACGGAGTACGCATCACGGAGGTGGAGCCCATGCTCGAGGTCAAGAGCGGTGGGATTGAGACAACGGTGCAGGACTACCCCGGCCGGGTCGGGCTGCTCGACCAAGGCATCTTCCCGGCCGGGCCGATGGACGATCTGGCCTTCCGCATGGCCAACCTGCTGGTCGGCAACGATCCGGGCGCAGCCGGCCTGGAGGTGACCGCCGGGGGCGCGGAGTTCGCCTTCACCGATAACCGGGTCGTGGCGGTCTGCGGCGCCGACATGCAGCCGCGGATCAATGGAGAGCCGATCGAGCTCTGGCGCTCCTACGGGGTGAAGGCGGGTGACACGCTGACGCTCGGCTGGCTGAACGGCCCGGGGTTCCGCTCCTACGTTGCGGTGAGCGGCGGAATCGACGTGCCGGTCGTACTCGGCAGCCGCGCCACCTACGCGCCGGGCGAGATCGGCGGTTACGAGGGGCGCGCCCTCAAGGAGGGCGATCAGTTGCCGCTGGGGAATACCGGGAACGCAACCCCCGGGCGACGGGTCAAGCCGTCCCTGGTCCCGACCTACACGAGCGAGTGGGTCGTCGAAGCGGTGCGTGGGCCGCAGGCGGACCCTGACTACTTCACCACCGAGGACATGGAGTTCTTCTTCAGCCACGCCTGGACGCTGGACCGGAACTCCAACCGCACCGGCTACCGGTTGGACATCCACCAGTGGCAGTGGGCGCGCAAGACCGGCGGCGTCGCGGGTGGCCACCCCTCGAACATCCTCGACAACGGCTATCCGGTCGGCGCGGTGAACGTGGCCGGGGACCAGCCGATCATCCTCACGGTAGACGGCCCGACGCTCGGCGGCTTCGTCTGCTGCGCGGTGGTGGCCATGGGCGCGATGTGGAAGCTGGGACAGATGGTGCCCGGCTGGGACAAGCTCCGCTTCAAAGAGGTCGACATCGCCCAGGCTGCCGAACTGGTCCAGCAGATGAATCAACTCATCAGTGAGGAGAGCCTGGAAGGGGTCTGAGCCATGGCGATCCGCATGGACATCAACTCCGACATGGGCGAGAGCTTCGGCCGCTACACCATCGGGAACGACGCCGAGCTGATGACCGTCATCACCTCGGCCAACATCGCCTGCGGCTGGCACGGCGGTGACCCGGCGGTGATGCGGGAGACGGTCGCCCTTGCGGTGCAGCATGGCGTCGGGATCGGCGCCCACGTGGCGCTGCCCGACCTGCTGGGCTTCGGCCGGCGGCGCATGGAGGTCAGCCCGCAAGAGATCTACGACTACACGCTCTACCAGGCGGGTGCGCTGGCGGCCTTCGCCGAGGCCGCCGGGGGGCGTCTGCAGCACGTCAAGCCGCACGGCGCCTTCTACGTCATGTGCGCCCAGAACCCCGAGTACGCCGACGCCCTGGCGCGCGCGGTCAAGGCGCTCGGCGACGACGTGATCCTGGTGATGATGGGCGACGTGGCGCCCAAGGCCGCGGCGGCTCACGGCGTGCCCTACATGCCCGAGGGGTACATCGATCTCAACTACAACGCCCAGGGCGGGCTCGTGCTGGAGCGCAGCAAGCAGGCCTGGGATCCGGACGAGGTCGCCAACCGTGCGGTGCAGATCGCGACCCAAAAGACCGTGAACACCATCGACGGCACCACGCTGCCGATGGACGTCAAGACGCTCTGCATCCACGGCGACGCGCCGAACTCCGGCGAAGTCGCCCGCCGCGTCCGCGAGCGGCTCGAAGCCGCCGGAGTCGAGATCGTCCCGATGCGGGAGATGCGGGGGTAGCCAATGGCTACCCCTCTGCTCACCCGATCGGCACCAAGTGCCTAGAGCCGGTTGGCGCGGGGTGTGTCTCCGGTGCCAGGTTCGTGCGTGAATACGTATCAGTGTCGGCACGTGCCCGGGGCTAAACCCCCGGGCTCACAACAAGAGCCGGCTGAAGCCGGCTGGGGCACCGTAGGGCTCCGACCCTGGTGATTCGGTGTCCACCGGTCGGCGGGGTGCCCGGGGCTAAAGCCACCGGGCTGAATAGGGGTAAGCCCACTGAAGGGGCTACGATGGCCACACTCGGGTGGAGCCGATCCAACATCCGGCCGGGGTCGGCAGTTCCAGCCCCGTCAGTGGGCTTTGTATTATCAGCCCGGGGGTTTACCCCCGGGCGCGCACCAGGGTGCGAGGATGGTCCCACCACTAGGTCGGCTGCCATCCCAGCCGGCTAGAGCCGGCTTTTCTTTGTGAGCCCGGGGGTTTACCCCCGGGCTCAAGCCTCGGTGTTGGAGCCGTCAATGCCCCACGTAGCTTGGCCGGTCGGCCATTTGCGGCGACTGGATCGGCATGTAGCCGTCGCCGTCGAAGGTGGCGACGAGGGCTGCGTCGTTGAACCAGCTCGCGGGCGCGGCGTGACCCCAGTAGGTCTGGCGTTTGGGGTCGTTCAAGCGCCAACGGATCGGCTCGAAGTCCGGGTCGGCGATCAGATAGTCGCAGGTGTAGAGCTCCACCCGGTTGCCGTCCGGGTCGCGCAGATAGAGGAACATCGCGTTCGAGATGCCGTGGCGGCCGGGGCCGCGCTCGATGGACGCCTCGTACCCGGCGGCGGACAGGATGTCGGCAGCGCGCAGCACGTTGGCCGACTCGGGCAGCCAGAACCCGACGTGGTGCAGACGCGGGCCGGGGCCGGTCATGAGCGCCACGTCGTGGACGTTCTGCTTGCGGTGGAGCCAGATGGCCCAGAGCCGGGGCGGGGTCTCCTCCGTCTCGGTGTACTCCGAGCAGTGGAAGCCGAGGGTGTCGCGGTACCAGGCCGTGCCGGCGTCGACGTCGGGCACCTGGAGGTTAACGTGATCGACGCGCATCACGTGCGGCCCGCGGTACTCGTGGAACCGCTGGAGCATCCGGGGGACGCGCTCGACCGCGTGGTAGAACTCGACCGGGAAGCCGAGCGGATCCTGGATACGCAGCGCGCGGCCCTGGCCCCGCTCCTCGCCCGGCTCGACCCAGCGCGCCGGCAGCCCCCGCTCCGTGGCGAGCCGGTGCAGCGCCTCCAGGTCGCTCTCGCTCGCCACGCGGTAGGCGATGTGGCCCAGTCCCGGCGCGTCGGACTGGGTCAGGATCAGGCTGTGGTGCTCCCAGTCCTCCAGGCAGCGGAAATAGACGCGGTTGCCGTCGCGCTCGGTCTCGACGAAGCCGAGGAGTCCGTCGTAGAAGGCGCACGCCCGCTCCAGGTCGGTCACCCGGATCTCGACGTGCCCCGTCTTCAGGATGGTGAAGGCTGGCGTTGGCGGCGTCGATGCTCCCATTGACCTCTCCTCTCAGCACCGCTGCGCCGGGGTGCGGCGGGCGTGAGCAGGCTCACTGCCGCGCCGGCTCCTCCTGCTCGACTCGGTCGAGGAAGGCTTGCACGCGCTCCTTGTAGGGCTCCTTGTTGTAGCTCGTGTAGAGCGCGCCGGCCATGCGCACCGGGTCGCCGAAGAAGAAGCGCTCGTAGAGCACCTGGCGCGAGCCGAAGGAGCTGAGCGCGGCGTCCCAGGCCAGGCGGAACAGCTTCACCCGCTCGTACGCGTCGGTGTTGCGGCCCTGCAGGTAGCGGTCGATCATGGCCCGCGCCGGGCTGCGCATGTCGGCCTCGGTCGGGAGCGCCATCAGGCCGCTCGCGCCGAGGATCTGGATGATCTCGATCATGCGCGGGTAGAGGCGCGGGAAGAGGTTGCGGGCGGCATTGAGCGGGCCCCATGCGGGGGTCATCAGGCCCCACTGGTCGACCGCGGCATCGGCCTCGCTGGCACGCAGGAACGCGCGCATCGCCTCCAGGTCGATGATGATCTCCGCCAGCTTCTCCTGTACGTGCTGGAACTGGTCGATACCGATCCGGTCCGCGATCAGGGCGGCGATCCCGAAGATGAACTCGGCCTTGGCGACGTTCTTGACCACCACCTGATGGGCCATGTGGACCACGGCGTTCGTCTCGGCGAAGACGCCGTTGGCCAGCTCGACGTCGCCGTAGAGGAAGACCCGCTCCCACGGCACCAGCACGTCGTCGAAGACGACCACGGCGTCCATCTCCTCGAACCGGGAGCCGAGCGGGTGGTCGAAGTGCGAGCGGCCGATGTCGAAGGACTCGCGGCAGATGAACTTCAGCCCGGGCGTGTCGCACGGGATGGCGAAGGCGAAGGTGTAGGGACGGTCCTCCTCCGTGCCGCGGAGCACCGTCGAGGGGAAGACTTCGATCTCGTCGGCGATTGGGCCGAGCGTAGCCAGCATGCGCGCCCCGCGCAGCACGAGCCCGGCGTCGGTCTCCTTCACCACGCGGGCGACGATGTAGGGGTCGGACTGCCTCGCCGGGCCGACCGCGCGGTTGACCTGGGGAGTGATGAGCGTGTGGGTCAGCGCCAGGTCCCGCTCACGGACCTCTTCGTAGTAGCGCCGGATGCGGTCGGCGTTCGCGGGGTTGTTGCGGCCGAAGTAGTCTGCGGCTGCGGCCATGGCCATCAGCCCCGCGTTGAGGTAGTCGGGCGTGCGGCCCATCATGCCGCCCGAGTAGTCGGCCCAGCGCTTCATCATGATCCGCCGCCGGGCGAGGTCCTCGCGCGAGCGCGGCTGAAGGAACGACATCCCGACGCGCTCGCCGGTGGTCGGCGAGACGTACGTCATCTCCTCGCGCAGCTCCGGGTCGTGTTGCATGTCGTAGAGCGCCGCGAGGCTGCGGGTCACGTTCTTGAAGGCGGGATGCTCGGTGATGTCACCGATCACCCGCTCCCCGTGGATCCAGACCTCGCGAGGGCGCTCCCTCAGCCCTTGGAGATACTCCGCACCGGTCCGAGCCCCCATCGTTGTCCCTCCGCTGCCGCTAGGTGCATACGCACACCGTCGTGCTCGATGGATTCCGTCCGCGCTCAGGGCGTCGCCCCGAACTTCGGGATGCGATGCTGCCCGAGCGCCACGTGGATCGTCTTCGTTTCGGTGTAGAACTCGAAGGAGTAACGTCCGCCCTCGCGGCCGATGCCGCTCTCCTTCATGCCCCCGAACGGGGTCCGCAGGTCGCGGACGTTCTGGGAGTTCACCCAGACCATGCCGGACTCGATCTCGGGCGCGAGCCGCGTGGCGCGGCTGACGTCCGACGTCCAGAGGTAGGCGGCCAGGCCGTAGCGGACGTCGTTGGCCATGCGCAGGACCTCGGCCTCGTCCTCAAACGGGATCACGGTCAGGACCGGGCCGAAGATCTCCTCCTGGGCCACGCGCATCTCGTTGCGGACGTCGACGATCACCGTCGGCTCCAGGTAGTTGCCGTCGGCCAGGTCGGGCTGGTCCGGCCGCCGGCCGCCGACGGCGATGGTGGCGCCCTCCTCCCGGGCGATGTCGAGGTAGCCCATGACGCGCTTCAGGTGCCGCCGGTGGATGAGCGGGCCGACCTCGGTTGACGGGTCGAGCGGGTCGCCGACGCGGATCCGGCGCACGCGCTCGATCAGGCGGCTCACGAAGTCGTCGTAGATCGGGCGCTCCAGGAAGAGGCGGGTACCGGCGGTGCAGCGCTCGCCGTTGAGGGAAAAGACGCCGAAGATGGCGGCGTCGAGCGCGCGGTCCAGGTCAGCATCGGCGAAGACGATGACAGGTGACTTCCCACCCAGCTCCATCGAGAAGCGCTTCAGCGTCTCGGCACCGGTGCGCATCAACTGCTTGCCGGTGGTCGTCTCGCCGGTGAAGGAGACCAGGTTGACCTCCGGGTGGGCGACGAGCGCGGTGCCGACCGTCTCCCCCGAGCCGTAGACGAGGTTGAAGGTGCCGGGCGGCAGATCCGCCTCCTCGATCGCCTTCGCCAGCAAGTAGGCCGAGATCGGCGACCAGCTCGCGGGCTTGAGAATACAGGTGTTGCCGGCCGCGAGCGCCGGGGCGACCTTCCAGGTCTCCAGCATGAAGGGGGTATTCCAGGGCGTGATCAGTGCGGCGACGCCTACCGGCTTGTGGACGGTGTAGTTGAGGAAGGTGCCCTCGACCGGGAAGGTCTCGCCGGTGATCTGCGTCGCCATCTCGGCGAAGAAGTCGAAGTTGTCGGCGGCGCGCAGCACCTGCCCGGCCCGGATCTGGGTGATCGGGATGCCGGTGTCGCTCGTCTCGAGCACCGAGATTTCATCGGCCCGCTTGCGGATCTGCTCCGCGATCCGGCGCAGGGCCCGGGCGCGGTCGGCGGCGGGCATCCGTGACCAGGCGCCGCTCTCGAACGCCTCGCGGGCGGCAATAACGGCCTGCTGCGCTCCGGCGCGCCCGGCGGAGTGGACCGTCGCGATCGGCTGGTTCGTCGCCGGGTTGATGGACATGAAGGTCTCGCCGGTCGGACCGGGAGTCCATTCCCCGCCGATGTAGTTCTGGAGCGGCGGCAGGTCATCGAGCAGCCGCTTGCTCAAGGCCGCGTAGTCGGTCGTTGTGGTCATCAGACCGTCCCCTCGGAGTTCTCAGCCACGATCGGGTTCTCCAGGGCGCCGATCCCCACGACCTCGACGCGCAGGGTATCGCCCGGCTGGACGAAGGAGATCCCCTCCGGTGTTCCGGTCAGGATCACGTCGTCCGGCTCCAGCGTCATGAACGCGCTGATGTACTCGATGATCGGGCCGACCTTGTGGATCAGCTTGGAGGTGTGCCCCTCCTGGCGCAGCTCGCCGTTGACGTAGGCGCGCAGCGTTAGGTTGTCCGGGTCGATGTCCTCGTCCTCGACCACCCAGGGGCCGAGCGGACCGAAGGTGTCGAAGCCCTTGGCCTTGACCGGCGGGCGGAAGTAGTTGGTGATGAAGTCGCGCGCGGTCACGTCGTTGGCCACGGTGTAGCCACGAATGACGTCACGCGCCTGCTCTGCCTTGACGTTGCGGCAGCGCCGCCCGATGACGACGCCCAACTCGACCTCGTAGTGGAGCTGCTTCACCCCGGTGGGATAGACGATCGGCGCGCGGTGGCCGATGAGCGAGGTGAGCGGCTTGAAGAAGAGGACCGGGTCCTTGGGCGTCTCCAGTCCCAGTTCCTTGGCGTGTTCAGCGTAGTTGAGCACCAACCCGATCACCTTGGTCGGCGTCACCGGCGGCAGCCAGACGACCGCATCCTGGTGGTAGGCGCGACCGGACTCGTCGATCAGCCGGTCCTCGTCGGCGTACCCGGTGTGCAGACGCCCATCCGCGATGAAACGCACGTACCGCATCAGGCCGCTCCGTTCTCGCCACCGGCCACGGGGGCCGAGCTTGGGATCAGGCCGTAGCGCTCTGCCACGGCGCGCAGCTTCCGCTGGTTCTCCTCAGAGGGGAGCACGAGAGGGAGGCGCAGCTCGGGCTGGATCTTGCCCATCAGGCCCAGGACGTACTTCACCGGGCCCGGGTTCGTCTCCCAGAAGAGCGCCTCGTTCATCTCGTACATCTCATAGTGGAGGTCCCGTGCCTCATCGTACTTGCCGGCGGTGACGAGATTGTACAGCCGTGCCGACTGCTCCGGAAGCACGTTGCCGGTGGCGCTGATGTAACCCGCGCCGCCGAGTGCGAGTAGCGGGAAGCAGAGCACCTCGATGCCGGAGTAGACCCGGAAGTCCCGCCCGCACAGATGCATCAGTTTGGTGACCTGCTCGAAGTCCTTGTTGGCTTCCTTGACGCCGATCACGTTGGAGCGCGCTCGCACCACGCGAGCGACGGTCTCCGGTTCCATGTTCACCGCGGTGCGGCCGGGGATGTTGTAGATGATGATCGGCAGCGAGGTGCGCTCGGCCACGCCGACGAAGTGTTGATACAACCCCTCCTGGCTCGGACGGTTGTAGTACGGCACCATGACGAGCACGCCGTCGACCCCCACCTTCTCGGCGAAGGTGGTCAGCCGCACCGTCTCGTCGAAGTTGTTCGTGCCCGTCCCGGCCACGACCGGGACCCGGCCCCGCACCGCCGACACGGCGGTCTCGATGATGTACTTGCGCTCCTCCTCCGTGAGCGCGGACGGCTCACCGGTCGACCCCGTCACGGAGATGCCGTGGCTGCCGCTCTCGATCTGCCACTCGATCAGATCTCGGAACGCAGCCTCATCGAACTGGCCGTTCTTGAACGGCGTCACCAGCGGCACAATCGATCCGCGTAAGTCATGTCTGGCCATCAGGTGCTCCTTTCATCGACGTCGCACGTCTCCGTTGTCGCGGCAAGCGGCGGGCCGCGATCACGTGCGCCGTGCAGCCGCTTGTTCGCAGCGCTGCTGCCCCGTGACGCGGTCGTGGAACGCCTCGGCGGTGGCGAGCTTGTGCTGCCGCACCACCCGCTCGATTTCGACTGCCGGCGCACCGGAGGCGAGCAGAACGTTGATGCGCTCGTGGTCGGCGATCGAGGCGCGCGCCCGCTCCGGCAGCAGAACGAAGATCGAGTGACGCATTGAGTCGAGCCGTGCCCACGCCGCGCGGATCTGGTCGGTCAGGTAGTCGTTCGGACAGCGGCGATAGATCGCCTCGTGGTAGGCGCGGTTGAGCGCGCCGTAGCGGAGCAGGTCGCCTCCGTCGAGCGCCGCGCGCATCTCGTCGGTCAGGCGGTGCAGTTCGGCCAGGTCGCTCTCATCGAGCCGTGGCGCGGCGAGTGCCGTCGCGTAGCCCTCAAGCACCGCGAGGGTCGCTAGAGTATCGACGTATTGCCGCTCGTCGATGGCGACGACGCGGGCGCCGGCATGGCGGGTGTAAGTGATCAGCCCCTCGGCTTCCAACCGCCGGACAGCCTCCCGCACCGGGATTGGACTGACCCCGAGCTCACGCGCCACTTCGTCGATCACGATGCGGTAGCCGGGGCCGTAGCTGCCATCGACGATGCGAGCACGGATGGTTTGGTAGGCGAGCTCCTGCTTGCTGTTCATGCACCCTCGCGAATGGTCACTGACAGGGATGATCATAGAGGAGATCATATATGACATCAAGGGGATGCCTTGGGTGAGGACGGCCCTCACCCCCTGACCCCCTCTCCCAACGTTGGGAGAGGGGGGACCTGGTGCGTCCTGCGTGTGCCGGTTCGGAATCGCGTGCTGGCGACTCCGGCCTCCTCCCCTCTTCCGACCCCGGGAGAGGGGCCGGGGGTGAGGGCCGCTCTTTGGCGCATCGATCGCGCACGGGGTCGAGCGGGGCTCAGTCTTACGCCTGCAGTTCTATCCGCACCACCATGCGTCGCGGGTGGCGCGGAGGCGGTCGTCGCCGCGGCAGGCGCTAGGATGGTGAGAAAGTGACTGCACCGTGCCCGGTCCCTCCCTTCGGTCTATCCGGATGAGTGGGAGGTCCGCCGTCCGGATGTCCCGCGGCTGGGGATGCCCACCCCATCCTCACACCAGCGGATTGAAGCCGGGGTGTGTAACGAGATAGATCCCGATGGCGATGGTAAAGGCGAGGAACAGCGCGGCAACGAAGCGGACGCTCACCCGGCGCCCGAACAGCCGATCGAGGCCGAGCGTGACTGCCCCAACCACGATCATCACGGTTCCCCATCGCAGCCAGTAGTTCACCCACAAGTGCTGCCGCCGCTCACGCCACTGCTGGTTCTGAATCGGATCCTTCTGGCTGGTGGCGATGAATTGCTCATAGTCTTCAGCCAGATCGAGGACGCCGCGTGGGTGCATTTGGAGATAGACGTAGTCCTTCCGCGTCACGACCCAGTCAGTGGGGACGAAGCATGCTGCGATCAGCCCGAAGATGAGCGTCGCCAGGGCGAACAGGGCGAAGTAGCCGGACCAAGTGACGTAGCGCATCGCGCGGGTCACGAGTTCCTCGGCTCGTACGGCGGGTCCGTCACTCATGAGACGAGCCCCTTTGCTACTCAACGGTTGTGAGGCCCGCTCGCTCACTGCTCCGTCCAGCGTTATCTGTCCGATGAGCCGCGAACAGGAGCGCCCGCCCTCTCGCCGGCTTTGCTGCGGGGGTGGCCCCGGACGGGCGCCGGCGTCCACGCCGGCGCTCCTGCTCTGGCTCCGCCTCTGCCATCGCCGCTCACCAGATGGATGATGGTAGACAGAGGACGGAGAGCGGTATTCGTCGCATCTGTTCAGCGGGCTAGGGTGCTCTCGCGTCGGTCGTTCCAGCAGTGTAGACGTGCCTGGCGAGGCTCGTACCTAACCCGCTTGACTACCACACGCTAGGATGTAGTGAGCCCATTGTCCTCGAGATGCCAGTACAGTGGCTCCAAGCGTACATCACGCATCGGAACCCGGTCCTTTGCCGTGTCTGGGAGATGGTCGTATACGACCGCTCGCATGATATCGACCAAGAACACATCGTCCACGTTACTTGTCAGTCGGTCGAACGCAGCACGGTCGACCAGGACCTCAGCATCGATGACACCCAGTACCTTCAGTGGACCACCCTTGCTTTGTTCTTGCCGCTCGGTAAAGGTGGCGACGTGCTCAACGTCGAGGACTGTACCATCGGGTTCCGGAGCGCCACCGAGTGTGCCTCGTCGCCCATCAGGCTCCACTGTCCGAATTCTGAAACTCACCACCGATGCGCCGGCCCGTTCCATCAGTTCCGGGAAGGTCTCTAGCGAGATTGGATGGCGGAACGTGACGAGTGCTGGCACTGTGTCATGTCTGTCAAAGACGTGTGCTCCCGCTCCTCGCACACGCTCTGCGTAGTCGAGGAGCGCTGACCGTTCGTAGGTAGAGAAGCTCACTCCCGCTGCCACTTGGTCGCCGAGCACCTCGGTCTTCACACTCCATCCGCTGCCTCGCATCAGGTCTGCAGTGGCTGGCGCGGGGATTAGTGGATCAGCCGCAGTCGATTGACTGGACCGGACCACCCACGCCGAAATGACCAGCCCCACGGCCACGAGCAAGACAGCCAACCGCCAAAACCGCCCGATGGCCAGTCTTGGTCTCATCTGGCTCGACCCCCTTCCGCGTACGTGTGGTACCTATGCGCGACAATCGAATGACCAGGGGAGGTAATCACGCTCCGGATAGTAGAACTTGCACATCCACTGATGGCCGATCCGTAGCCATCCAATAGCCGTTGTGATGTAACTGGCCACATTCACCTCACCAGTGTTCCCAACACCAGTGTTATCGTTGTAGAGAGGATCCCAGTACTCAACCTCGATATTGTATCCTCCTGCCGCGAAGGTTGGAGACCACCGGACTTCAATCTCCTCGTGTCGAGTGTCGCCGTCATCGTCTCCTGAGCGGTACTCCGGGTTAGGAAAGTTCGTATAGTACCAGCCGGTAGCATGTAACCCCGAATAGTGCGTTCCGCCGCCGTACGCTTGATCATCGAAGTGGATGGTCGTGGGTACGTACTGGTAGTTTGTTGCTTGCCAGTATGAATAGAGGCTGTTCAGCCGGTTTTGATCGTAGTATGTCCAATCAGTGCTGGCATAGATATGCCGCCCCCATGCGCCCGTCTGACTTTACAACTTATGTCCACCCCAATAGTTTATATAAGTTGGGGTGTACCAGGCGAGCCCCGAGGTGGGCGAGTATCGCGGTCCCTTCCAGGTAACGCCCCAGGCAGCAAATGCGGTGCCAGAGCTGGTAACGAGAAGGACAACCAGTGTCGCCAAACCGAGTCGTTTCATGTGCCCCTCCTTCCGTCAATAACGGCTATCGAATGGATTCCCTTCAGGAACAACGCGCGATCACGGGTGTAGCGGTTGCCTGTCTAGCTTGCGCTTGACATCACCTATGGCGCACAGAACAAGTTTGCGAGTCTTGAATCTGGTGGGTCAATCACATATGACGCAGATGCTCCCCACAAACTAGCTTGTACAGCCTGTGATGGCACCATAGTAGCCGATCTTGTGTCCGAACGCAAGATCCATGGTGAGATGATCGCAAAGATTCCGGCATATGCGGGCCTAACGCGTTGGTCCACTCGGCCTGTCCCGGACAAGCCGTGTTCGATCCGACTTCGGATCGCGCTAGGATCCTGTGCTCATGTCGAGAGTGCCTGCCGTTGTGGTTGGGGGGCACATCTGGGAGAGCCCATAGGCGGCCGTGAAAAAAACGAACGGGCTACCGCTGCTCGACGCGGAAGCTCGGCCGCGATCGTGCCGGACGGAACCAAGCCGCCTGTTCGGCAGGAGACGACCCAGCCAATGTTGCGGCGGGGCACTGGCGCGGTGGCGCCCATACGGGCGCTACCGCGTCGACGTGGGAGGCGCCACGGCGTTATCCTGCAGGAAGCCAAGGGCTGAGTTGCTGGTAAGGTTGGGGCATGCTGGGTGGGCCATTGCCCAAAGAGGGCGGGGCCGCGCTTCTCACCGGGGAGATGCGCGCCGACGCGCACGCCGCCAAGATGCCTCTTTCAGCCGCCGGCGCGATCCACAGGTCCGAAGCCGCTGGTCGCTCGTTATGTAGACGACGGCCACCAGGCGTGGCGGGTGGCGCGGACTCGGATGAGGAGGGCGTAGCCGAGGAGGGCCAGGCCGGCGACGGCGAGGAGCGGCTGAGCCGGCTCGAAGTAGCGCATGGCGCCGCTGGTGCCGAGTGCCAGCACGACGATCTTGTTGCACACCGGGCAGCCGACGGCCAGGAATGAGAGGAAGCCGCCCGCGGTAAGCTTGCCCTCCTGCAGCGGGCAGGCGGCGGGAAAGGCGTAGGTCGCGCCGATCAGGGCGCTCAGCAGGGCGGTCAGCGCCAGGAAAGCGTAGTCCTGCGGCCGGGTGGGTACCATGCGGCTGAACCAGGGGTTCGGGATGAGCACCGTCGGGATGCCGATGAGCAGCAGGACCGCCGCGCCGGTGCCAAGCCCGTAGGTTGCGGCGCGAGCGAGTGTGCCGGTCGAGATTCTCGCTCCCCTGTCGATCATGCTGGGCCCCCTTCGCCGTCGGGCGCGATCACCCCGACTCTACCCAGCGCCGGGATGTGTTGCAAGGTGCGCTCTCGACAGCGCGGGTTGCCTGTGGTCAACTAGCGTACGCGTTTGCCGGAGGACCGGCACCCAATACTGTGGCGGGAATAGAGGCGATGATGGAAGCGCGGGCAGTGCTGACCGCGGATGACCTGCTGACCCTCAAGTCGGTGAATGATGCGCAGATCGACCCAGGCGGCCGCCGGGTGGCCTTCGTCGTGGCTGAGGCATCGGTGGACTACCAGGAACCGTCGCCGCGCAGTCGGATCTGGCTGGTGGATGTGGCGGGCGGCGAGCCCCGGCAGGTGTCCCAGGGGCCGGGGACGGACGACCTGCCGCGCTGGTCGCCGGACGGAGAGACGCTGGCGTTCCGGTCCGACCGGAAGAAGCGCGGTACCGGGCAGCTCTACCTGCTGCGGTCCTGGGCGGAACCGGAACTGCTGCGCGAGTTCGACGCCGGGATCAGCGCAATCGCCTGGGCACCGGACGGGCGCACGATCGCGGTCATCGCTCCCGACGCCGTGGGACGCGACCGGCCCGAGGGGAAGGACTGGGTTCTCTTTGAGGAGGAGCACGCCTTCGGTCGAATCTGGCTGGTGGACGTGGCGAGCGGGGAGGCGCGCTGCCTCACGACCGGACCCGTGCACGTCTGGGAGTTGGCCTGGTCGCCCGATGGGTCGGCGATCGCGGCGATCGTCAGCGATCTGCCCTACGCCTGGTCCTGGTACCGGGCGCGGCTGGCACGCATCGACATCGCGACGGGCGAGGTGACGACCCTCTACGCGCCCGAGCGGCAGATCACCGGTCCGGTCTGGTCGCCGGATGGGCGCGCAATCGTGCTGATCACCAGCACCTGGAGTGATCCGGGCATGAGCGGGGGCGACGTGGTCGTCGTCCCGGCCGCGGGGGGTGCGGCGCAGCCGCTGACCGCGGGGGAGCCGCGGTCGTACCTGTCGCTCCACTGGGTGGCGGATGGACGGCTCTTCGCGGCGGCGCTCGAGCGTAATCGGGCGGCGATCTGCCTGCTCGATCCGACCGGCGGTGGGCGGACGCGGACGCTGTGGGCGGGGGAGAAGTTCTTCAACGTCTACGGCACCGGCGTCGCCATCAGTGCCGACGGCCGGTTGGTGGCCACGGGGATCAGTGCCCCGACGGAGCCGGTGGAGCTGTGGGTCGGGCGGATCGCGGATCAGGGGCCGGAAGGGGTCCAGTGGGAGCGGCGCAGCGCGGTCAACGCCGAGTTCCCGGCGGACTTACTCAGCCCGTACGAGACGCTGCGCTGGACCGCGCCCGACGGCATGGAGATCGAGGGGATGCTGGTTCGCCCGCGGGGAGCGGGCGACCCGCCCTGGCCGCTGGTGACGCTCATCCACGGCGGCCCGACTGGCTCATGGGCCTATGGCTTGCGCCCGTCCGGCCCCGGCGGTTGGATCCACCTGCTGGCGGCGCGCGGGTGCGCCGTCCTGCTACCGAACCCGCGCGGGAGCGCCGGGTACGGGCTGGCCTTTGCTGAGGCCAACATCGGCGACCTCGGGGGCGGAGATCTGGAGGACATCCTCGCCGGGGTGGACGCCTGCGTGCGGGACGGCATCGCCGATCCGGAGCGGCTGGGCGTCGGCGGCTGGAGCTACGGCGGCTACCTCACCTGCTGGGCCATCACCCAGACCGATCGGTTCCGGGCGGCGGTGGCCGGAGCCAGCATCACCAACTGGTACTCGTTCCACGGAGGCACGAACATTCCCCGGTTCGATGAGATCTTCCTCCGGGCCGACCCCTTCGCGCTTGACGGGCTGTATGCGACGCGCTCGCCGATCTTCTACGTAGACCGGGTGCGGACGCCGACGCTGTTCCTGCATGGGGAGCAGGACCCGTGTTGCCCCGTCGGCCAGGCGTACGAGATGGCGCGCGGCCTCCGTGCCCACGGGGTCGAGGCCCGGTGCGTCGTCTACCCGCGCGAGCCGCACGGGGTGCGCGAGCGTGAGCATCAGCGGGATGTGCTGGAGCGGGCGGTGGACTGGTTCGTGGAGCGGCTTGGCGTCGCGCGGTCGTCGTAGGCGGCGCGTACTCGCAAGGGATTGAGGGTGAGGCTTCCTACATCACTCGCAGCTTTGGCCTACCGGGACTTCCGGCTCCTCTGGGCCGGGCAGTTCGTGGATATGCTCGGCACCCAGGTGCAGACGGTGGCGCTGGGCTGGCTCGTCTATTCCTTGACCGGCTCGACCGCGGCACTGGGTGGGGTCGGGCTGGCGCGGGCGATCCCGACGATCCTGCTCTCGATCTTCGGCGGGACGCTGGCGGATCAGGTCGACCGCCGCCGGGTCCTGCTCGTGTCGCAGAGCTTCCTCGCCGGACTCAGCGCGCTCCTCGCCTTGATCATCTCGCTCGGCAAGGCGAACGTGCCGATCCTCTACGCCTTTGCGGCGCTCACCGCGGCGGCCGCGGCGTTTGACTCGCCGACGCGGCAGGCCCTCATCCCTTCCCTGGTGCCGCGCGAGCGGCTGCCGAACGCCTTGACGCTGAACGTGCTCGCCTGGGAGACCGCGGCCGTCCTCGGCCCGGCCACCGGGGGTGTGATCATCAAGGTGTTCGGGGTGAGTATGGCCTACTGGATCAACGCGGCGTCGTTCCTCGCCGTGCTCAGCGCGATCGTGGCGATGCGCACCCGCGCCCCGGTGCCGGCCGGGCCGCGGCGGGGATGGTCCGCGGTGGTCGAGGGCCTGGAGTTCGTGCGCGGTCGCGCCATCCTCTGGCAGTTGATGCTGGTCGACTTCCTCGCCGTGCTCTTCGTCTCGTCGATGGGGCTGCTCCCGGCCTTTGCGCGCGACGTGCTGGCGGTGGGCTCGGAGGGGTTGGGCCTGCTCTACTCGGCTCCGGCCGCGGGGGCCGTCGCCGGCTCGCTGATCTTCGCGCTGCTGCCGTCCCCGCGCCGGCCGGGGCGCGTCGTGGCGCTGGCCGTTGCGGCGTATGGGATTTCTCTGGCGCTCTTCGGTATGGCCCGGTCGTTCCCGATGGCGCTCGGGCTCCTGGCGCTGGCTGGGGGGTTGGATGCCGTCAGTATGGCGATGCGCCACACCGTGCGGCAGTTGGCGACGCCGGACTCGCTCCGGGGCCGGGTCGGTGCCTTGGCCTCGGTGTTTTCCGCCGGCGGGCCGCGGCTGGGCGAGTTCCAGGCCGGGATGGTCGCAAGCGTGGTCGGCGCGCGCTATGCCATGGTCCTCGGCGGGAGCGCCTGCCTGCTGATGGTCGTGACCTCTCGCTGGTGGGCGCGTCAGCTCTGGCAGTACCGGGGTGAGGAGTTGCCGGAGGGGCATGGCGGCGTGTCCGACGAGGTCGAGGTGCCCGGCGCCGCAGAGTCATCCGTTGCCCGTGCGGACTAGACCGTGTACATCCAGTCATGTTGCGCGGTGTTCTTGACGGCTCGGTAGTAGACGTGGACTATGCGGAGCACGTTTTCTATAATCGTGAGCGTGCAACTGGTTGCGCGCTAATGGTCTCGGTGTGCAGGTGAACGCCAAGCCGAGGAGTCGTGCATCCAGGGTGTCCTGACCGAGTGCGGAGGGTGTTGGGCAACCGATGGATCAGGCTCAGGGGTGCCATGTGCTGGTCGTTAGCGACCGCCACGACTTGAGGGAGCACCTCCTGGCCATCCTCGAACGACTGGGAGGACGAGCAACCGGTGTGGTGACGGTGGCGGAAGCGATCGCCCATGCCGCCAAACACCCGCCGGACGTGGTCGTGCTCGATGCGTCCCTTATCCCCGACAATAATGCCGGATGGGTGGACTCCCTCCGCCCGCGCCTCGGCGATCCCATCGTGGTCGGCGCGCTCGCCGACTCCGCAACGCCCCAGACCGCAGCCCTGATGGCGGTGGGCGTTGACGCCGTGCTGCCCGTGACGCTCATGGTGGCGGATGTGGAGCGCCTCCTCGGGTTGCGGCGTACGCTCACCATGGCGTCGAAAGCGGATCAGCGCCGGCACCTGCGTCGGATGGCCGCGATCCGCCAACTCGCCCTTGAAGTGCTCGACCTGGCCGAGTCCCCGGAACGGCTGGGGGAGGCGCTGGAGGTCGCCCGGCGGTTGCTGGACGCTCGCGGCCTGGCGGTGTGGTTGCTGGCCGAGGGGGAGGACCGGCTTGCCGCGTTGGCCGTGGCCGGGGTGCCCGACCGCTTCGTGCGCCACATCGAAGAGCGGTCGGTCGGGCGGGGGCGGGAACAGGTGGACGCCGCGGTTCGGAACCAGCATGAGCCGCTCCGCTACCCGGGCGAAGGCAGCGATGCCCGGCGGTTGAGCGACCCGGCGATCGCCGAGGAAGCCGGCATCCGGCTGGCCACCATCATGCCGATACGGGATGCGTCGACGGTCTACGGCCTGCTTTCGGTCTACTACGGCGACGCGGCAGACTACGACCCGCTCGACCGGTCGATCGGCGACGTCCTGGCGGCGGCGCTGGCGGCGGCGCTGGCGGCGGCGCTGGCGACCATGCGGCTGCGCCGTAAGCTGGCGATCACTGAGCAACTCTACCGCGAACTGGTCGAGGGGATGCCGATCGGGGTGCTCCTCTGCGATACGGAGGGGACCATCCATCTGGTCAACGCGGCGATGAGCAACCTGACCGGTCGTCCCGCCGAGTCGCTGGTGGGCACACCGCTCGCGAGCCTCTTCGTCAAGCCCGCGGCGATTCCATGGGAGGAGTGGCGTGCCTCCTCCGAGGCCCCGTCGGACGAGGTCGTGCTCTTTTTCTACGGGCCTGGTGGGCGACGCCTGACGACGGCGTGCCGCGCCCGCAGGCTGTCGTTGCCGGGCGAGGCCGGTACGGCTCCCACTACCTACGTGCAGGTGACGGTCGAGGATATCACCGTCCCCCACCGGCGCCTGCATGAACTGCAACTGCTCCATGACCTGAGCCAGCTCATCGCGCGCGGCGGCGATGCTGACGTTGCCTTCCAGTTGGTCGCCGAGCGCCTCACGGGCAGCCTCGGCTATCGCCGCGTGGTGCTGGCGACGCTGACGCCCGACGGCGAGCACCTGGAAAATCGCTCCAAGGCGGGGCCGCCCCCCGACCTGACGGTGCGCTGGCCGATCGACCGCGGTATCACCGGCCGTGCCCTGCGCGAGAACCGCTCACTCCTGGTCCACGACGTTCGCAGCGACCCGGACTACATTGAGATCGATCCCGCCATCCGCAGCGAGCTGGTGGCCGTGATCCGGTCGGCCGGTCGGCCGGTGGGCGTCTTGAACATCGAGACCGACACCTCCCACCCACTCGACGATGAGGACATGGCGCTCGCCGAGGGGATTGCGGTGCATCTCGGGCTGCTGTTGGACCAGATGGAGTTCACCCAGCGGCTGGAGTTGCAGGCGCGCACCGATCCGGCGACCGGGATCGCCAACCGCCGTGTACTGCTCGAGCACCTCCAGAGCCTCGCCGGGAATCCGCGGGTGTCGACCGCGGCCCTCTTCCTGATCGACATGGACAAGTTTAAGGAGGTCAACGACCAGTACGGCCATCTGGTCGGCGATGCCGTGCTGGAGCAGGTCGTCCGGCGGCTGGCGGGGAACCTGCGGCCGGACGACCTGCTGGCCCGCTACGCGGGCGATGAGCTTGCGGTCGTGCTGCGGAACGTCGACCTGCGCGCCGCGGTGGAGGTCGCGGACCGGCTACGGCGCACGGTCGCCGATCTGCCCTTCGAGCACGGCGATGCGCTCCTGCCGTTGACCATCTCGGTCGGTGTCGCCATGTTCCCGCACCAGGGCACGACGCCGGACGAGTTGCTGGCCGCGGCCGATCAGGCCATGTACGGAGCGAAGCTCCGCGGCGGGAACGCCGTCCACAGCGACCTCACGTCCACGTAGCGGCCAGGGCTGCTACGGCAGCGAGACGAGTTCGCGCGACACCGTGTTCAGGCGCTCGGCGCCGTCTTCCGTGACGAGCACGGCATCCTCGATCCGGACACCCCACTTCCCCGGAATGTAGATCCCCGGCTCGTCGGAGGTGACCATGCCCGCCTCCAGCGGCTGGGTGTTGCCCTCGACCAGGTACGGCGGCTCGTGGATCTCGAGCCCCAGGCCGTGGCCGACGCGGTGGATGAAGTACTCGCCGTAGCCCGCGTCGGTGATGACCTTGCGGGCGGCCCGGTCCACGTCCTGGCAGGCGACACCCGGGCGGATGGTTTCGAAGGCCGCCTGCTGCGCCTGCTTCACGATCTCGTAGATCTTCACAAAATCCGGGTGCGGCTCTCCCGCCACCGGCGTGCGGGTGATGTCGGAGTAGTAGCCCTCGTACTCGCCGCCGAAGTCGATCACCACCGGGTCTCCCGGCTGGATAACCCGGTCGGAGGTTTCATGGTGCGGCGAGGCGGCATTGGGGCCGGATGCGACCGCGCAGAACGCCAGGGTCGGGAAACCCTGCTTCGCCATCAGCGCTTGCAGGTCCGCCGCGACCTCGCGTTCGGTCCGGCCGGTCAGGCGGACGGTGGCGCAGAACTCTTCCCAGGCGGCGTCGGTGCGGCGCGCCGCCTCGCGCAGCAGCGCGATCTCCGCCGGGTCCTTTACCACCCGCATCCGGCTCATGATCTTGGCCGCACTCTGGAACGAGGCAGAGGGCAGCAGCTCTTCGAGCTGGAGCAGGAACACGCTCCAAAACTGATCGTTGACGGCGACCGCGCGCACGCCGGCCTCGCGTCCCATCGCTGCGATGCGCTCGGTGGGTCGCTCGGTTTCGTCCCAGATGGCCATGGCGAACTGGTCGGTGAGATGCGCCAGCAGCGGCGCTTCCAGCCGCGGCACGGCGATGGTCGCCTCGCCCTCGCGCGGGATGATGAGCGCGGTCAGGCGTTCGCTCAGCCGCGGCGCGTGGCCGGTAAAGTAGCGGAAGTCGGACGACGGGCCGATGATCAGCAGGTCCACCCCGGCCTGCTCCATGACCTCCCGTACGCGGCTCAGCCGCTGCTCGGTCACCTGTGCGTCTTGGGTCATCGGTGCTCCTCGCTCCCCACCCGTGTCTTACAGAATCCGCCCCGGAATCGGTCCGGGGTTGCCAACCAGGTCACTATACCCGAATCTGCGCGCAATAGACGGCCGGATGTGTGCTCGGATCGGCATCCATTCCCATCACGCTGTCTCGCGCTGTAGACGGCCGCTGTACAATAGGCAGATCGGGAGCCGGGGGGCCGCGGTCGGTGTGCCCGCCAGGCCGCCCTTACTCCCGGGCAACAGTGGAGCGGAACGCTCAGGATCGCCTCGCGGCATGTTCCTCTCTCGTTTCGTCGATACCGGCGCGCCATTCGGCGCGCCGTCCGCCCGCCAGGCGGTTCCCTGGCGTTCGCTTTCTCCGCACGGAACCGGATCATAGGAGACGGAGTGCGACACAACGATCCCCCTCGCACGATCGAGGTCGTGGCCCAGCCGCAGGCCGACCTCACCGGAGACGGGCGGACGCACGAGCGATGGGTCGTCGCTATCGTCGGCCTGGCGAGCTTCATGACGGTGACCAGCGGCACCATGGTCAACGTCGCGCTGCCGCCGATCGGCGCCCACTTCGGCGTCGATGCCGGCGCGCTTGGCTGGCTGGTGTCGATCTACCTGCTCACCTTCGGTGTCGCGATGCCGTTCCACGGCCGCCTGGGTGACCGCTTCGGTGAGCGTCGCATCTACCTGGCTGGCATGGTGCTCTTCGTCATCGGCGCCGCGCTCGCGGGGCTGGCCGTGGCGTTCCCCATGCTCGTGGTCGCCCGTTGTATCCAGGGCCTGGGCGCGGGAGCCATCACCAGTCTCGGCATGGCCATGGTCGCCCGCACCGTGCCGCCCGAGCGGCGCGGGCGGACGATGGGCATCGTCGCGACGGCCGTCAGCGCCGGAGCGGCAATTGGTCCGACGCTGGGCGGGATCATTACCCAGCTCATCGCCTGGCGCATGGTGTTCCTCTTCGCGGCGCTGCTGACGGTGGTGATCCCCCTTGCCGCACGCTACCTGCCACCTTCGTACCTCCACCAGCAGGTGCGGATCGATTGGCTCGGCGGCATCGCCGTGGGTGCGGCCGTCTCGGGAGCGCTGCTGGCGGTCACGAATCTCCAGCGGCAAGGCGGCCTGTCCGGGGCGGTGATCGCCGCCGCGATCGTCGGGCTCATCGGGACGGTGCTCACGATCCATCGGCAGCAGACCGTCGCGTTCCCGTTCATCGACCGGGCGCTGCTGGCGAACCGGCGCTATCTACTGCTCACGGTCGTCGGGTTCCTCACGATGAGCGGCGGCATGGGCGTCATCGTGGTCGCGCCGTTCCTTTACACGAATGTCAACGGCCTACCGTCCGGCCAGGTGGGCCTGGCGTTGCTGCCGCAGGCGTTGGTGGTGGTGTCCCTGGCGGGCACTGCCGGTCGCCTGGCGGACCGCTGGAATCCGTTCGTGCTGATCGTCCCCGGGTTGCTGATCTCCTGCGTGACCGTGCTGTTCCTGAGCGCGGTCGCCATCGGCTGGCCGGCTCCGGCGTTCTCCGCCGTCACCATGTTCCTCGGCCTCGGGCAGGCGCTGGTCAACGCGCCGCTGATGACCGTCCTGACGCGGACGATCCCGGCGCGGATCTACGGTGTGGGGCTGGGTATCTTCAACATGCTCTTCTTCGTCGGCACCAGCCTCGGGGCAGCGGTCGCGACCGCGCTGCTTGAGTCGCGTGCGGGTGCGCGGCGGGCGCTCCTGCCGTTCTACGTGGGGGCGGAGGAGTTCTCCGAGTACAGCGACGCCCTGCTGGTCGGCACGGTGGCTTTCGCCCTGGCGGCTGTCGCGGCCTTCGCGGCCAGCCGTGCGCGCGTCCCCCGCGTCGAATTGTCCGTGGGCAGCCCCGAGCCGCGGACGGCGGACTAACGCCGTCCGCGGCGGCGGATGCCAAGGTGGGTGCTGCGAGATCAGGAAGCCGGGCGAGCGGCATCCAGCGCCGCGGTGAGGCGCTGGATCAGTGCCTCGGCCTCGTCGGTCGTCAGGCTGAGATGCGGCCGCAGGCGGATCGAGCGCGCCCCGCAGGGGAGCACGAGCAGCCGCTCCTCGTAGGCGCGGGCGATGACGGCGTCACGGGCCTCGGGCGTCGGCAGGTCGAAGGCGATCATCAAGCCGCGACCGCGCACGTTGTCGATCGGTGCCTGGGTCGCCAGCTCCCGCAACTGCCCGAGCAAGACTTCGCCCTGGTGGCGTGCGTTCTCGATCAGGTTCTCCTGCGCGATGACCTCGATGATCCGCTGGGCGCGCACCATGTCCACCAGGTTGCCGCCGAAGGTGGAGCTGATCCGGCTCGGCTCGACGAACACGTTTCGCTCTACCTCGTCGACCCGGCGGCTCACCGCGATGCCGCAGACCTGGGTCTTCTTGCCGAAGACGAAGATGTCGGGCTCCACGCCGAGTTGCTGGAAGGCCCACCAGGAGCCGGTCAGCCCCATGCCCGTCTGGACCTCGTCGAAGATCAGCATGACCTCGTAGTCGTCGGCCAACTGGCGCAGGGCGCGAAGGAACTCGGGGCGGATGTGGTTGTCGCCCCCTTCACCCTGGATCGGCTCGATGATGATCGCGGCGATCTCGTCCGCCTCCCGCTCGAGGACGGCGGTGATCGCGTGGAGCGCTGCCGATTCGCGGGCGATCACCTCCTCCAGCGTCTCGTCCGTGAGCGGGAAGCGCATCTTGGGCACCGGGATGCGCGGCCAGTCGAAGCGGGGGAAGTACTCGTACTTGCGGGGGTCGGCGGTGTTGGTCAGGGAGAGGGTGTAGCCCGAACGGCCGTGGAACGCCTCGGTGAAGTGGATCACTTTCGAGCCGAGCGGTCCTTTCCCGGCGGCGAGGTTTTTCCGCACCTTCCAGTCGAACGCCGTCTTCAGCGCGTTCTCGACGGCCAGCGCGCCCCCGTCGATGAAGAAGAGGTGGGGGAACTCCTTCGGCACGGCTATGGTCGCGAAGGTATCGACAAACTCGGCGTAGAGCGTGGTGTAGACGTCGGGGTTGGAGGGCTTGACGCGGGCGGCCACGAGGAGTCGCTCGCTGAACGCCGGATCGTGCAGCGCCGGATGGTTGTGGCCGATTGCGCCTGAGGCGAAAAAGCTGAAGGCGTCGAGATAGGCATCCCCGGTTCGCGCATCAACAAGCCACGAGCCGTGGCTCCGCTCCGGGTCGTAGACGAAGCTGTAGCCGTCGGCAAGAACCGACCTCCCCAGCACTGCATGGACCTGGTCCGGCGTCACCCTGCCCATTACCCGTCTCCTTCCTCTGAACGTCAGCCGCAACGGCGCGACCGGCACGGCCTGCCGCGCCGCTAGACACGTCTTGCCACAGTCACGCGTTTTCAGCAAGAGATGCCTGGATCGCGGCGCGAGTGCCCGCGATCGTTCGACCCGTGCTACCATGTGGGTGCCAGCCTTGTCCGTTTCGGGCGCTGCGTCGATCGTCACGTGCGACGGGCACCAGATGTGTGACCGTCACCCAACGGACGGAAGGGGGATCGTCATCACCGGGCATCGTCGCGTATCGTATCTCGTGCTTGTCCTGTTCCTCCTGACGGCCTGCTCATCGCCGACTGCGGCCGGACCTGGCATGGAGTTGACCGAGCCCGCAGGCAACTCAGGGGTGACCGCGACGGCCGAGCAGGATCCGCCCAGCACCCCTACCCCGACGCCGTCGCCCACGCCCTCCCCGGAGCCGACGCCGACCCCGACACCCACGCCGACACCGGTCCCGCCGCCACTCGCGCACTGCTACGAGCCGCGTCCTACCCCGTCTGACGAGACGGCGGAGTCGCCATTCACCCTCCGCCCTGCCGACCCGCGCTCGCTGTTCCAGAACTGCCAGGTCGTCGCCTACTACGGCTATCCGGATACCCCGGTCATGGGAGTCCTCGGCAGCGCCGACCCGAACACGGTGGTTGACCAGCTTCTCGCCCAGGCTGCGGAGTACGACGCGACCAATGGTGATCGGACCGTCGCTCCGGCGCTGGAGTTGATCTACGCGGTGGCACAGGGATCCGAGACCGACGACGGCACCTACCTCTACCGCATGCCGGACGAGCTGGTGCAGCAGTACCTCGAGGTGGCGGAGCGGCGTGATCTTCTCGTGATCCTCGATATCCAGATGGGCCACAGTACGGTCGAGGCGGAGCTCCCCCACGTGCTGGAGTACCTGAAGAACCCGCGGGTTCACCTGGCGCTCGACCCGGAATTCGCCACCCCGGGCGAAGTGCCGGGTACGATCATCGGCGGCATGGACGCTGAGGAGATCAACCGGGCGCAGGAGATGCTCGCGCAGTTGATCGAGGACGAGAAACTGCCGAACAAGATCCTGGTGGTCCACCAGTTCGACTACGTTATGATCCGCAACAAGGAAGCGCTGCGGCAGGTGCCGGGGATCGATCTGGTGATCGACATGGACGGCTTCGGCTGGGCCGAGGACAAGATGGGCGGCTACCAGCGCTTCGTCAACGAGGACGGCGCGCCCCACGGCGGCTTCAAACTCTTCTACAACCAGGACGCCGACCTGATGACCCCCGAGCAGGTCAACCTCCTTTCCCCGCAGCCGGACGTGGTGATCTATCAGTGATGCGTGATGCGTCATGCGTCATCCGTCATGCGTCACGTGTGGGACGACCGTGTGGCGTAGACCCGACGGTGCTCGGGCCTGATGCCGTGATGTAGCCGGCCTGCGTGGCGGATGCCCGGGGCGCAAGAGCCGCCGGGCGGACAAGGAAAGCCGGCGACCGGCGGCTGGGGATTGCATTGGAGTGCGGCGGCCCGAGCCGCCGCTTTGGTATCGCGCGGCCTCAGCCGCGCGCCGGGGTTGGTGCCGCGCCGCCGTTGGGACGCGCGATGGGTGGTGCGACGGATCCGGCGCCGTGATCCCGTTTCGGGGCAGGTGGTGGGAAGGATCCCGCGCCGTGGCAGGTGCCCGGGGCTCAAGCCGCCGGGCTGACAACGACAGCCGGCTAAAGCCGGCTGTCGGAAACGGGATCAGATCCTGGTGATACGGTGTCCGCCGGTCGGCATGTGTCCAAGGGTGATGAAGTCTGAAGAATGATACGAGTGTCCGCCGTGCCGGCGGCTCTAGCCCCGGGCACGGGCCGCGCGGCGGGATCCTCTCACCACCCGGACGGACTACCGTCCTCAGCCGGCTTATGGAGTTTGACAAATTACCGTGGTACATGTACCGATCACCGTGGTCTCGTCCTTGTCATCCTGAGCGGAGCCGGCCGGCGCGGGAGCGCCGGGCGGCGGAGCGAAGGATCTCGCGTCGGTTCCAGCATGCACCGGAGAGATCCTTCGCTGCGCCGGGGGCGGCTGGCCGCCGCCCCCGGCTCCGCTCAGGATGACACGCGGGGAGTCGCGGGGGCTGGCGGGTAGACACGACTAATTCGTCAACCTCCATCAGCCGGCTTTCGTTGTCAGCCCGGCGGCTTGAGCCCCGAGCATGGGCCACGGCGCGGGGATCCTCACGCCACCCATCCCACGTTCCGACGACGGTACGAAACCGGTCCCGCCGCGGTATCAGCCGCGTGCTACCACAGCGGCAGCTCGGGCCGCCACACTCCAAACCCGGCCGCCGGGTTTCGTTGTCAGCAAGGCGGCTTACCCCCGGCACACGGACCTCCACATGCCACTACCTTGTGTCACAAGGTAGCTTGTGCTACCATGTGGCCATGGATACGAGCGCGCTGCTGACACAGATGCGAAGAGGCGCCCTGGAGGCGTGCGTGTTGGCCCTACTGGAGGGCGAGGCGCGCTATGGGTTCGAGCTGGTGCAGCGGCTGGGGCAGAACCCGGCGCTGCTCACCAGCGAGGGGACGATCTACCCACTGCTGAGCCGCCTTCACCGCGAGCGGCTGGTCGAGACCGAGTGGCGCGAGTCGCCCGCCGGGCCGCCGCGGAAGTACTACCGGCTGACGCCGCGTGGGCGGGAAGCGTTGGCCGTCTTTCGGCAGCAGTGGGTGGGGTTTCGGGACGCCGTCGACGGCGTGCTCGGGACGCCACAAAACGGAGGAGACACATGGTCCGCAACGGTGAAACCGACGACGGAGTCCGGCGACTGATCGAGCGCTACCTCCAGGAGGTGGACGAGGCGCTGGTCGGGGTGCCGGCGGCGCAACGGCGGGAGATCCTGGAGGACCTGCGCACGCACATTGATGCCTCGCTAGTGGCTGCCGGAACGCGCGATGAGGCGACGGTGCGGACCATCCTCGACCGCCTGGGAAGCCCGGAGGAACTGGCGCGTGAGACGCGCGAGCGCCTCGGGGTGCCGGAGCCGATCCCGGTCGCGCCGGCGGGACCGGGGTTCCTCGAATACGCTGCGATCGTGCTCACCGCTCTCTTCTGGCCGGTCGGCATCCTGCTGGCCTGGCTCTCACCCATGTGGCGCACGCGCGACAAGGTCGTCGCGACCCTCATCGGGTGCCTCGCGATCGTCCTCGCCATCGACGGGCTGATGGCGTTTCGGGTCGGTTCGGCGACGGCGGTCCAGGAGCACCGGCAGGACGTGCCGGTGCCGATGGAGCGGCGGGAGGACGTGCCGTCCAACGAACGCGAGCCTTCCGTTGAGACAACGCCGGCACCGGTCGAGCGAGCCTCGGAGTCGTCGGCATGGTGGGACGTGCCTGTGCGGCTCGCGGCCTTCGTGGTGGGGATGCTGGTCCTCTTTTCCCCCTTCCTCTCCGCGCTCTACCTCGCGATCCGGCTGCGGCGGCCGCGGGCACCGGCGCCGCGAGCGGCCTCCGTGCCGGTCTAGTGCCTGCTCCGCAACTCGGTCGCACGATGCCGGACGGCGGGTGTCGACCCTCCTGTAGCCGGCCGCGCTGGGCCGGGCAAGGGCCGCTGACCGCGTTGACAGCGGCCCATTCCAGTGCGTAGCATACGCGCGTTGAAATCCACTGTGACCCGTGCCACACATCACCGCATGCGAGACGATTGTATTTTCGGGTGTTTGCCGGGTCGGGTGCGGCTATCAGGGTGGTTGAGGAGGGACGAGTCGATCATGGGCACCGCTACTCAGCCGGGGATCCCGGCGGGCGAGCAATCGCGTGTCTGGTCGCGGCGGCGTTTCCTGACCTTGATCGGCGCGACTGCGGCGGTTTCCGCGAGCGGCATCCTCGCTGCGTGCGGGGGCGGGAGCAACGAGACCAGTCAGACGACTCCGACGGCGAGCGGTGACCAGCCGGGCGGCGCTGCCACCCCCGGCGGGTCCGGCGGCGAGAGCGTCCAGGGCGGCACGCTCACCTACGTCACCAACGAGGAGCCGGACACGCTCAACCCCTACCTGACCCAGCTCGTCGTGGGCTTCGACATCCTCTCGCTGTTCATGGAGAGCCTGCTTGAGGCGGATGACACCGGCCAGTACGGCCCTCGGCTGGCGGAGGCGTACGAGGCCGCGCCCGATGGATTGAGCTACACCTTCAAGCTGCGCACGGGTGTGAAGTGGCACGACGGGAGCGACTTCACCGCGCAGGACGTGATCGAGTCGTACAACATGATCATGAACCCCGACTTCGGCGCCTTCAACCAGCAGGGGTGGGAGCAGATCACGGAGGCCGAGACGCCCGACGACCACACGGTGGTGTTCAAGCTGGATCGGGTGTTCGCGCCCTTCATCGCCAATGTGGGTGGCACCTACATTGCCCCCGCGAGCGCCCTGACCAAGGGGATCCAGAGCTTCAAGGAGGAATTCGGCCGGCAGCCGTACGGCACCGGTCCGTACACGTTTGTCGAGTGGGTCTCGGGCGATCATGTGACGGCCAACGCGAACCCTGACTACTGGCAGGGGGCGCCGAAGCTGGAGCAGATCGTCTGCAAGTTCGTGCCGAACTCGAACACGATCGCGGTGCAGCTCAAGTCAGGCGAGGGTGACCTGGCGGCGTATGTGGATGCGCAGCAGTACGACACCTTCGTCGCGATGGAAGACAAGCGGGTCATCGAGACCGACAGCCAGGCGTGGTACCACCTCGACCTGAAGAACATCGACTTCCTGATGGAGAAGCCGGTGCGCCAGGCGCTCGACTTCGCCACGCCCAAGCAGGAGATCATCGACAAGATCCTGAAGGGGCATGCGACGATCTCGGTCGCGGATATCGCGCCGATCTCCTGGGCCTACAACCCCAACATCGAGCCGCGGCCGTACGACCTGGAGCAGGCCAAGAAGCTGCTCGATGACGCCGGCTGGAAACCCGGCCCCGACGGCATCCGCCAGAAGGATGGCAAGCGGATGCAGCTCGAACTGTGGGGCATCGCCGGGGACCAGCAGGGCCAGCAGATCCTCCAGGTAATCGCCGCTTCCTGGAAGCAGATCGGTGTCCAGGCCGATCTGAAGTTCCAGGACATCCGCACGCTCTGGGGGCCGGAGGGGTATCAGTTCACCGAAACCCCGACCGCCTGCGGGTTCTCCTGGTTCAACGGGAACGACCCGGACAACACGTTCTACTGGCACAGCAGCCAGATCCCGGACTCGCCGACCGGATCGGGCGGCAACCTGCCGGCGTACTTCAACCCGTACGACATGCAGGACCAGATCGACGAGCTCACCGAGCGCGGCGTCTCCACGATCGACCAGGAGGAGCGCAAGCAGATCTACTGGCAGATCCAGGAACTGCTCCACGAGTACGTGCCGGTTATCTTCATCTACTGGAACAAGCTGATCTTCGTCTGTCCCAAGAACCTGCAAGGCTTCAACCCCAACGCGTTCACGCCGCTCTTCTACAACGTGCACGAGTGGGCGTACAGCGCGTGAGCGCCGTTTGATCCGGTAAGGGCCAGGCCGCGCCTCGCCTGCGGGTGAGGCGCGGCCGCATCAGGAAGGACACGGTGGCCGGTGCTGCGCTACACCGTGCGGCGCTTGCTCGGAGCGGTTCCGCTGATCATCGGGATCTCGCTGATCTCATTCCTGTTCATGCAACTCGCACCCGGCGGGCCCGATGCCATGTTCGCGCGCAGCGGACGGATGAGCGACGAGCAACTGGCGGCGATCCGCCGCAACATGGGTCTTGACCAGCCGGTGCCGGTGCAGTATCTCCACTGGCTAAAGAATCTGCTGAAGGGTGACCTGGGCACGTCCTACGTGCAGAACCGCCCGGTGACGACCGTCATCCTGGAGCGTCTGCCGAGCACCCTGATCCTGGTGGGCGCCGGACTCAGCATCGCGCTGGTGCTGGCCCTCGCTTTCGGGGTGCTGGCTGCGGTGCGCCAGTACAGCCTCTTCGACCACATCGTCAGCGCGATCTCGTTCTTCGGTCTGGCCATGCCGGTCTTCTGGTTCGGCCTGATGTTGCAGCTCCTATTCGGGGTGCGGCTCGGCTGGCTGCCGACGGCTGGGATGCACGCCACCGGCGAGACCGGCCTGCTCGACCTTCTGAAGCACCTGGCCTTGCCCGCCTTCACACTCGCGGTCGGGACCATCGCCGGCTGGAGCCGGTACGTGCGCTCCTCGCTGTTGGAAGTCATCCATAAGGACTACATCCGCACCGCGCGGGCGAAGGGGGTGCGGGAACGAACCATCTTCCTGCGCCATGCGCTGCGCAACGCACTGATCCCCTTCGTCACGGTCGTCGGCATCGACATCCCGCTCTACGCGGTCGGCGCGGTGGTGACCGAGACCGTCTTCGCCTGGCCGGGGATGGGGCGGCTCTTCTACGACTCACTCGCCTCGCGGGACTACCCGGTGCAGATGGGTATCCTGGTGCTCTCCTCGGTCGCGATCATCCTGGGCAACCTGATCGCGGATCTGATCTATGCCCTGCTCGATCCGCGGATCACGTACGACTAGGGGGCGCCGGTGAAGGAGCGGCTACGAACCGAGACACAATCGGTCACGCCACTGCTGCCCGAGCACGTGAGTGCCGGCCGGAGCCACGCGCGGATCGCCTGGGAGCGCTTCCGTCGGCACCGGCTGGCCATGGTGGGCCTGCTGATTCTCGGGGTGTTGACGCTGCTGGCGGTGCTGGCGCCGGTGATCGCGCCCTACGGTCCGGACGAGCAAGACCTCTTCAGCATCACGACGCCCCCGTCGCGTGCGCACTGGCTGGGGACCGACGAATTGGGCCGCGATGTGCTCACGCGCGTGATGTACGGCGGGCGAGTCTCCCTCTCGGTTGGGCTCGCGGCCGCGCTGATCTCCAGCCTGATCGGCGTCGTCGTCGGTGCCGTGGCCGGGTTCTACGGCCGCTGGATCGACGCGGCGCTGATGCGGTTCATCGACCTGATGCTTGCGTTCCCGGCGCTCTTCTTCCTGCTCGTCCTGTTCACCATCGTCTCGGCGTCGGTCTGGAATGTGATCCTCTTCCTCGGGCTCTTCGGCTGGATGTGGCTGGCGCGGGTGATCCGGGGTGAGATCCTGGCGCTCAAAGAGCTCGACTTTATCGACGCGGCGCGTGCCATGGGCGCGAGCAATGCGCGGATTATCATCCAGCACCTCCTGCCCAACGTGACGGCCGCGATCATCGTGTCGACGACGCTCTCGATGGCGTACAACATGATCGCCGAGGCGACGTTGGACTTCCTCGGCTTCGGGGTGCCGCCGAATGTGCCGACCTGGGGCAACATGCTCACCGGCGCATCGAACTACTATCTCCAGGTGCCGCTGCTGCCGGTCGCGCCAGGCGCCGTGCTGGTCCTGGCGATCCTGGCAGTCAACTTCATCGGGGACGGGTTGCGCGATGCACTCGATCCCTTCACTGAGTGGTAAGATCCGCGGCCGGTGTCTTTCTCCAGCCGGCATGATCACATGAGGAGGTAGCTCCTGTGACAGGTGACGAGCAGGCGTCCAGCGTCCCGCAGCCGCTCACGACCGAACAACTGGTTACCCACCGGCGACCGAGCGACCCGCAGATCTCACCCGACGGTGAGCGGGTCGCTTTCACGCTGCGGCCGGTCAGCAACGAGAAGGAGCATCCCGAGTCGGCGATCTGGGTCGTGCCGTTCGCCGGCGGCGAGCCGCGCCAGTTCACCGCCGGGCAGTGGCTGGACGAGGAGCCACGCTGGTCGCCCGATGGCCGTCGCCTGGCGTTCCTCTCCGACCGGGCCGAGCGCGGCAAGAAGAGCGTCTACATCATGCCGGCCGACGGGGGCGAGGCGCGGCGCGTCTTCGACCAGCAGGGCGACATGGAGCATCTCTCCTGGTCGCCCGATGGTCGCTTCCTGGCGGTCCTCTTCACCGACCCCGAGACGGAGGAGGAGAAGAAGCGCAAGGAAGAGCGCGACGACGCGCGGGTGTGGGACACCGACTACAAGTACCAGCGGCTCTGGGTGATCGACGTCGAGGCCGGGACGGCCGCGGCCGTATCGCCGGAGGGACGGCAGGTCTGGACCTACGCCTGGTCGCCCGACAGCGAGCGGTTGGCGCTCAACCTCACCCCGACGCCGCGCATCGACGACATCTTCCAGGAGAACGAGGTCGTTATCGTCCCGCGCGCGGGTGGCGAGCCGACGCCGGTCTTCCGCCAGATCGGTATGGCGGAGCACCTGACCTGGTCGCAGGACGGCGCGTATCTCGCCTACCGGGCACGCGCCGGGCGGGTCGTCAACGGCGATTACGTCTACCGTATCCCGGTCGAGGGGGGTGAGCCGGTCTGCCTGACCCCTGGCTACGACGGGACGAGCGAGGCGCTGTGGCCACTGGGGCGCGACGCCCTGCTGATGGTGGCCGACGAGGGCGTCAACATGACCCTCTACCGGCTGAGCTGGGAGGGCGAGCGTGAGCGGCTGCTGGCTGAAGAGCCGTGGGGGACGTTCGCGCCGGTCGCGACGGCCGACGCCAGCGGGCAACGGATCGCGGTGGTGTGGGAAGACGCGACGCACGCGCCGGACGTGTGGGTGCTGTCGCGTGAAGACATATCCCCTGCGCTCCAGCGGCGCACGCACTTCAACCCGGAGCTGGAGGCAGCCGCCCTGGGCGAGGTGGAGATCGTGCGTTGGGAGAGCGATCCCGGCGTCGAGGTCGAGGGGTTGCTCTTCAAGCCGGTCGGCTATCAGGAGGGCCAGCGCTACCCGCTGGTGGTGCAGATCCACGGCGGGCCGACGTGGCTCTGGACCAACCAGTTCGCCGCCACGTGGCACGAGTGGGCGCACGCTCTGGCCGGGCGCGGCTATGCCGTCCTCATGCCCAACCCGCGGGGCAGCACCGGTCGCGGTCCGGAGTACTCAAACGCGCTCTTCGGCGATGTCGGCGGCTGCGAGTACCGCGACATCATGGCCGGCGTCGATTACCTGATCGAGCGTGGTATCGCCGACCCCGAGCGGCTCGGCGTCGGCGGCTGGAGCTGGGGCGGCTATATGACCTCCTGGATCGTCAGCCAGACCACCCGCTTCAAGGCGGCGGTCATGGGGGCGGGGCTGCCCAACATGATCAGCGACAACGGCCTGGGCGACATCCCCAGCGCCAACCTCTCCTACTTCGAAACGAGCCCGTACCACGACCCGGAGCCGTACTTCGAACGCTCGGCGATCCGCTACATCCGGAACGCGACCACACCCACCCTCATCCTCCACGGCGAGGAGGACCGCCGGGTGGCCATGGCGGAGGGGCAGGAGATGTACGTCGCGCTCCGGACCCTCGGCGTCGAGACCCAGTTCGTCACCTACCCGCGCGAGGGCCACGCCATCCAGGAGCGCAAGCACCAGAGCGACCTCATCAACCGCGTGATCGGCTGGTTCGACCGTCACCTGCGCCCAGAGCAGGCGGGGTAAGGCGTTATAGCCCTCATCGGCTGGCGGAGCGGACCTCAGATGCTGGTTGCGGCCCGGGGCTAAAAGTCCCGGGCTGACAACGAAAGCCGGCTGTAGCCGGCTCTTTGGAGTGCGGCGGCCCGAGCCGCCGCTTTGGTATGGCGCGGCGTCAGCCGCGCCGGGGTTGGTGCCGCGCCGACATTGGGACGCGAGGTGGGTGGTGTGTAGGATCCTATGCCATGGTCCCGTTCGGGGGCGGGTGGCGCGACGGATCCCACGCCGTGGCATGTGCCCGGGGCTCAAGCCGCCGGGCTCAGCACGAAAGCCGGCTCAAGCCGGCTGGGATCGCGGTACGGATCAGACCCCGATGTGCCGGTCTCGCCGCGCGGCGCGTGCCCGGGGCTAAAGCCGCCGGGCTGCCATTGGGTAAGCCCACTGAAGGGGCTACGATGGCCACACCCCGGCGGAGCCGTTCCGGCATCCCGCGGGACGTCCAATCCTTAGCCCCTTCAGTGGGCTTCGCTTTGTCAGCCCGGCGGCTTTAGCCCCGGGCACGCGCCACGGCGTGGGATCCGTCGCACCACTCATCGCGCGCTCGTTGGACGGCGCGAGATCGTGCCAGCATCTTGCCTGTGCCCTAGCCCGAGTGAGACGGATTCGCCTTGCCAGCCCGGGGTGAACCGTAGGCCCCCTCTCCAGGCGCACACCCCTTCAGTTCATAGCCGACTTCTCCTGTCGCCCGGGGGCCTCTTGCCTTGCACCCCCTCACCCCAGCGGATCCCTCCGCGTTGCGCAACTATCACGAGTGCAGTGACAATTCGCTGTGCCAAACATTATTTCAGTCTGCACCGACCGGCCCGGGGGCGGGCAATTCACGGATGCTGGTGCCGGGGGGCTAGCGCAATTCGCAAGAGGATGGTACATATGGGCTAGGTACCCTGTGAGTACGGCAGCGTAAAGGATCGGTCGGGCGACCTTGGGCGCCGACCGGCGAGAGGAGTCGGCTTCGCATGATTCCTGGACCTTTCGAGTACCATGCTCCGGCTTCGCTCTCGGAAGCCGTCGCCCTACTCTCTGAGCACGGTCTCGACGCCAAGCTGCTGGCTGGCGGGCAGAGCCTGATCCCGCTGATGAAGTTCCGGTTGGCCGAGCCGGCGGTGATCGTCGACCTGAATCGAATCCCGGGCCTCGGGGGGATCCGGCGCGAGAACGGCCACCTGGTGCTCGGTGCCCTCACCCGTGAGGCCGCGCTCGAGGGCGACGAGGCCGTCCGCACAGAGTTCCCGATCATCCTCGACACGGCGGTCGTGATCGCCGACCCGCTCGTGCGCAACCTGGCCACCGTCGGGGGAAACCTGGCGCACGCTGACCCGGCGAATGACCACCCCGCGACCATGCTGGCTCTCGGCGCCGAGGTCGTCGCGACCGGCCCTAGCGGCGAGCGCACCATTCCCATCGACGCCTTCTTTGTCGACACGTTCACCACAGCCCTCGCGGCGGATGAGGTCCTCACCGCCATCCGCATCCCGGCTCCCGGCCCGCGCTCGGGTGGGGCTTATGTCAAATTTGAGCGCAAGGTCGGCGACTACGCGATCGCGGGCGCTGCGGTGCAGCTCACGCTCGACGAGGCTGGCCAGGTGGCGTCGGTCCGGATCGGCCTGACGAACGTGAACTACATGCCGATGCGGGCGAAACAGGCCGAGGCGGCGCTGCTGGGCAAGGCGCCGACCGAGGAGGCGATCCGCGAGGCGGCGCGCCTGGCGGGTGAAGAGTGCGATCCATCGAGTGACCTGCGTGGGCCGGAAGACTACAAGCGGGCCGTGACGCGCACGGTGACGGCTCGCGCGCTGCGGCGTGCCCTGGAGCGCGCGGGCGCGGCCGCGGCGTAGCGGGAGGAGAGGTGATCCATGAGCACCAGGACGCGCACCGTTCCGATCACGGTCACGGTCAACGGCGAGGTGCGGCAGGCCGAGGTCGAGCCGCGCCTGTTGCTGGTCCATTTCATCCGCGAGACGCTCGGGCTGACGGGCACCCACATCGGCTGCGACACGACCAGTTGCGGTGCCTGCACCGTCCACCTCAACGGCGTGCCGGTCAAGTCGTGCACCGTCTTCGCGGTGCAGGCCGACGGCGGCGAGATCCGTACCGTCGAAGGTCTGGAGCAGAACGGCGAACTCCACCCGGTGCAGGAGGGCTTCTGGCAGGAGCACGGGCTCCAGTGTGGCTTCTGCACCCCGGGCATGATGATGACCGCGGTTGCCCTGCTCGAGCGCAACCCGAATCCGACCGAAGCAGAGATTCGGCAGGCGATCTCCGGCAACCTCTGCCGGTGTACCGGCTACGTGAACATTGTCAAGTCGATCCAGTACGCGGCCAGGAAGATGCAGCAGGCGAAGGAAGCCGCGGCGCCGTCCGGCGTGCCGGCTGGTGGAAGGGAGGACTAGCCGATGACTGCCACGGAGCGTGCAGCAATCGGTGGACTCGGTCACCCGGTCAAGCGCAAGGAGGACCCGCGCTTCATCCGCGGGAAAGGGACGTACGTCGACGACATCAAACTCCCGGGCATGCTCTACCTCGACATCCTGCGGAGTCCCTACGCCCATGCGCGCATCACCAAGCTCGACAGCGCGAAGGCAGTCGCCATGCCGGGCGTCGTCGCGGTCATCACCGGCAAGGATCTGGAGGCGGCCGGGCTGGCCTGGATGCCGACGCTCATGAGCGACCGGCAGATGGTGCTGCCCACTGACCGGGTCGTCTACTACGCGCAGGAGGTCGCGGCCGTCATCGCGGAGGACCGCTACACGGCGGCAGACGCCGTGCTGGCGATCGACGTGGAGTACGAGGCGCTGGAGCCGGTCCTCGACCCGTTCCGCGCGCTGGAGCCGGACGCGCCGCTGGTTCGGCCCGACCGGGAGGAGAAGACCAACCACATCTGGAACTGGCAGGCGGGCGACAAGGAGGCGACGGACCGGATCTTCGAGGAAGCCGAGGTCGTCGTCTCGCAGAAGATGTACATCCCGCGGATCCATGTCTCCTCGATCGAGACCTGCGGCTGTGTGGCGTCGTTCGACAAGGTATCGGGCAAGCTGACCGTCTGGATGACGAGCCAGGCGCCGCACGCCCACCGCACCGTCTTCTCGCTCGTCTCGGGCATCCCGGAGACCAAGATCCGGGTCATCTCACCCGACATCGGCGGCGGGTTCGGCGGCAAGGTGCCGGTCTACCCCGGCTACGTGCTGGCGATCGTGGCCTCGCTCCAGACCGGGCGGCCGGTCAAGTGGATCGAGGACCGTTCCGAGAATCTGCAAGCCGACTCGTTCGCGCGCGACTACCACATCCACGCCGAGATCGCGGCGACGCGGGATGGGAAGATGCGCGCGCTGCGGGTGCACACCGTGGCCGACCACGGCGCGTTCGATGCGGCGGCCAACCCGTCGAAGTTCCCAGCCGGGCTCTTCAGCATCGGTACCGGGTCGTACACCCTGGAGGCGGCCCACTTCAACGTCGACGGCGTCTATACCAACAAGGCGCCGGGCGGGATCGCCTATCGCTGCTCGTTCCGGGTGACGGAAGCGGTCCACATGATCGAGCGCATGGTCGATGTCCTGGCCGATGAGCTGAACATGGACCCGGCGGAGATCCGCTTCAAGAACTTCATCCAGCCGGAGCAGTTCCCCTACAAGTCGCCGACCGGCTGGGAGTACGACAGCGGCAACTACCCGGCGGCGCTGCAGAAGGCGCTCGATGCCATCGGCTACCAGGAGCTGCGGCGCGAGCAGGCGGAGAAGCGAGCGCGCGGTGAGTTGATGGGGATCGGCATCTCGACCTTCACCGAGATCGTCGGCGCCGGCCCGTCGCATACCTTCGACATCCTCGGGATCAAGATGTTCGACAGCGCCGAGATCCGGGTCCACCCGACCGGTTCCGCGCTCGTCCGCATCGGTGTCCAGACCCAGGGGCAGGGACACGAGACGACCTTCGCCCAGATCGTGGCGGAGGAGCTGGGGCTGCCGGTTGAGAACATCGTCGTTGAGCACGGCGACACCGACACCGCCCCCTACGGGCTGGGCACCTACGCCAGCCGGAGCACGCCGACCGCCGGCGCGGCGACGGCCGTGGCGGCGCGGAAGATCCGGGAGAAGGCGCGGCTGATCGCCGCCCACCTGCTGGAGGTCGACCCGGACGATCTGGAGTGGCGCGACTATGCCTTCCGCGTCAAGGGCTCGCCGGAGCGTGCCAAGACGATGAGCGAGATCGCCTTCGCCGCCTACACGAACTTCCCGCAGGGGCTGGAAGGCGGTCTGGAGGCGGTCACCTACTATGACCCGCCCAACCTGACCTTCCCGTTCGGCGCCTATGTCTGCGTGGTCGACATCGACCGCGGCACCGGTCAGCCGACCGTGCGTGAGTTCCTGGCGCTGGACGACTGCGGCACGATCATCAACCCGATGATCGTGGAGGGGCAGATCCACGGCGGGCTGACGATGGGGCTGGCGCCGGCGCTCTTTGAGGAGATCGTGTACGACGAAAACGGCACGATGCTCACCGGCACGTTCATGGACTACCTGGTTCCGACGGCCATGGAGACGCCGAACTGGCGGACCGAGAAGACCGTGACGCCGTCGCCCCATCACCCGATCGGGGCCAAGGGCGTGGGCGAGAGCCCAACGGTCGGTGCGCCCCCGGCGATCGTGAATGCCGTCGTGGACGCGCTCAGCCACCTCGGCGTCCGCCACATCGACATCCCGATCACGCCCTGGAAGGTCTATCAGATCCTCCAGGAAAAGGGTGTCGCCGAGTAGCACTGGATACTCTGGGGTGTCGCGATCACGATCGCGACGCCCCACCCCACCGAAGGTACGGAACCCCGATGACGGAACACGGCGAGCGGTCCGGTACCACGACCCAACCTGCGCTGCGGAGGGTCAGTGAGGACATCTTCGCCCGCGCGGCAGCGCTCAAGCAGGCGGGCGAGCCCTTCGTGCTGGCGACCGTTGTCTGGAGCCAGCGTCCCACGTCGGCGCGGCCGGGCGCCAAGGGTATCGTGACGCCGGACGGTGCGCTCTTCGGCTGGGTCGGTGGGAGCTGTGCGCAGCCGACGGTCGTGCGCCAGGCACTGGAAGCCCTGGCCGAAGGACGGCCGCGGACCCTCCGCCTCAGCCCGGACGGCCGCGGTCCGGCCGACCGACCGGATGTTGTGACCGCGCCGCTCACGTGCCACAGCGGCGGCGCGCTGGAGGTGTTCTTGGAACCGTTCCTGCCCCCGCTGCGGCTGATCGTCTTCGGCGAGAGTCCGGTCGCCGACGCGCTGGTGCGCCTGGGCCACGTCATGGGCTACCGTGTGATCGCTTCCCGGCCCGGCGCGACCGAGAGCGCTCCTTCTGAGGCGGACGTCGTCCTCGACGACCTCGACATCGGTGCAGCGGCCGTGGGCGGGCCTGCCGTCGCGGTCGTGGCGACGATGGGGGTCTACGACGAGGACGCGGTCGAGCAGGCGCTGCGGGCGGGTGTCGGTTTCGTCGCGCTGGTCGCGAGCAGCCGCCGCTTCGAAACCATGCGTGACACCCTGCGCGCCAGCGGCATCCCCGATGACCTGCTCGCGCGAGTCAAGGCGCCGGCCGGCTTCGACATCGCCGCCACCGCCCCGGAGGAGATCGCGGTCAGCATCCTGGCCGAGATCATCGCCAAACGCGCCGAATTGGCGCCGAAGGACGCGACGCCGACGGTCGCAATGCCGGTGGTCGAGGCGGATCCCGTGGCGACCCAGGCGATCGACCCCGTCTGCGGCATGGCGGTCGAGATCACGACTGCCCGCCATACCTACGACTACCAGGGCACGCGCTACTACTTCTGCTGCCCCTCGTGCCGCCGCCAGTTCGCCGCCGACCCGGAGCGGTACCTGTCCCGATAACACCAACGTAATGAGTCGCGGCCTCCGGAGTCCGCACCGCAGGCCACCGTGCGGCGCGGGGTGGCTGACAGTCGCGGTTAGTGGTATTGGGAGTTTGGTGTGTGCTGCTGGGATATGTCGTATTACGCCCCGCAGTTGGCTGAACGCGGCTCGGGTTGCGCCTCCTACTCTCTCGAACACTGCGGACGCCCGGCATTTCTCCTCCGGGCCGCATTTGTGTGCGGGTTAGCGTTGTTGCGCTGTCCTCTCGAACGGAGCGGAGATTCTCCGGCCAGTGCGGCCACGAAGAGATCCTTCGCATCGCTCCGGAGGACACGCGAGAGCGCCTACCACGCTCTGCGTCGCTTGCCGTGAACGTCAGCCAGCGTCGCTACCGCCGCAGCTCGCGCAGGTTGATGATGAGGATGTAGAGGCCGATCAGCACGACGATGCCGAGAGAGATCTGCCAGAAAAATTCGAAGACGAGCACGCCGGCCGACACGAGCGCCAGGACGACCGTCAGCCCGGTGATGAGCCGGCCGATCTGGCCGCGGAAGGCTGCCTCAATGAGGGCGAAGAGCGCGACCGCGTAGACGAGCCCGATGAAGAGGTACTGTCGCTCGAAATAGGCCAGCGCGACGACGCTGACGAGCAGAACCCCGATGCTGATGGCCGCCCAGATTTCTGCCAGGCGCGCCGCTCGGAGCTGTCGCTCCGACACGGGGCGAGCAGCCCGGCGGATGTGCGCTCGCGGGTCGGTAGGCATCCCCGCCTCCAGCTCCCGCGCATGGTTGGTGAGGGCCTCCAGGAGCGCCTCGTCCTCGGCCACCTGCGCGCGAAGGCGGGAAACCTCGTCGGAAAGGGACGCGAGGCGCCGGCTGGCCGATTCGTAGGCAACGCGGAGGTGCGGCTGGCCCACCATCGCGGCGATCTCCACGCCGATCCCCTGCAACTCGCGCTGCTTGGCCTCGATGGCCTCCGCGGCTTCCCGCTGGCGATCGCGTATCGAGGCGATGCGTCCCTGGATGGTCGGGAGCAGATCGCGCGGCGTCGGAACCTTGTCGAGCCCCGCCCAGCCGACGGGGTCATACCAGGAGCGGCGCGTAGTCCCATCGCGGTTGTACATCGGTCCGGCCGGGGCATCCTCACCGGCGAAGGGGTCGCGCGCGTGGTAGCCCCACAGCCCACGGTAGCCGGACACCCAGGAGGGCGGCGGCTCGATCAGCACCGGTTCGCCCCACTCGGCGTTCTGGCCCGGGCCGATCGTCAGCCCATCCCCGCGGGCGTAGTCGACGAACGGGATGCGCAGGTTCACACCGTGCCGCGTGTCGTCCGAGTCGGTGTTCGCCCGATACTGCCGGAGGCGTTCGTACCAGACCGCCTGGACCCGTTCGACCACGCGCGACACGCGGTTGAGATAGGGCACTTCAAGCTCGGTGAGGTATTCACCGGGCGCGAAGTAGGACGCATGCGACCCGGCGCCGACGTAGATCACCGGGTGCTCGCCGATCTTCTCCAACTCCGGATCATCCCAGCGCCGGCGCAGGTCGTCGCCGTGGTAGTCGTGGCTGGCGTAAGCGACCCACTGCGGCGCCAGTTCGCCTTCGGGAGACTCGGCCAGGTAGATGCTGATCATCTCCCAGTCGGCTTCGTGGTCGTTGGCGCCGAAGAACCCGGTGCGCCAGTCGTTGAAGACGTAGAAGAACCAGTACTGGAGAACGACCCACCCCGCCTGCCGCACCACCCGTCCGTGGTAGCGAAACTCCGGGTGCTCCCGACGGATCGCGTCGTACACGATGGCCGCGGCCGCGGCCGTGTCGCCGGGCACCCGCCCCCGCGCCAGGAGGGAGAGGGAGAACGCCGCTGCGCCGAGGCGGGAGATGTAGCCGACGCGCGCCAGCCGCCCCTGCCCCGCGTGGAACACCTCCGACGGCTCTTTCCGCTCCCGGAGGCGTTCAAGCCGGTAGGTGGCCAGCTCCGCGACGGTGAGCGGGTCGGTCAGCTTGAGGAACTGGACCGAATGGAAGCCGTCGGCGCGCTGCTCTCCCAGGCGTTCGAGCGTCAACTCGCCCGGCGGCACCAGCAGCACCGAGTCGCCGTTCCGGTGGCGGACCCACAGGCCGGAGCGGCGGACATACGGCTCGACGTAGAGCGGGTAGAACTGCTCGCCGCGCGTACAGCGAGCGATCGGCTCGAAGCGCCGGAGCAGGGCCCGATCGGTCTCCGCGCTCATGCTCCATCCCGAGGTTCGGGCTGGGGCGGCTGCGGCTGCAGCGCCGTCCGCACGGCGTACGAGTTCAGGTAGAGGACTAGCAGGATGCCAACCACCATCAGCGGGTAGATCACGTCCAGCCGTTGTCCGAAGTACGTCACCAGGCAGTTGAACAACAGTAATCCCTGCGCCAGCATCGCCAACGTCCACCCCGACGAGAAGCGCAGTGCCAGCGCCAGTGCCGCCAGCACCGCCAGAATCGCAACCGGTACGCCCGTCCCCGCGAGGAAGACCCAGTCCGTTGCTAGGGCCGACGGGACCTCGCGCGTCTCCTCCAGCTTCCAGTCCACGCCCTGCCCGACCACGACCACGGTCGCGATCAGGCCGGCCGCTTCCAGCAGCAGGAGCAGAATCGTCGCGATCCGCCGGCGACGCTTCCGCATATCGGACCGGGCCAGCGCATCCCCCTGGGCGCCCGCCAGTGGGTCAGGTGGTTGCCACGGGGGGCGCACCCGCCCATCGACCCCATCGGCTTGCGGCTTCATATCACTGCCTCGTTGTTCCACCGGTGAGGTGCTCCTGCATACCATCCCCAGGTTGGTACCACCGAATGATGCCACGCTGCTTGTACCGCCGTTCGGTGTCATGATAGTGCACCGCGCCAACCTGCGGGATGGGAGCGGCGTTCCCAGTCGTTGAACGGTGTGGTACACGCGCCCGGCCGAATCGCGATGTGCCCTGATTCAGCGATCCATGCCAGTCAACCAGACTTATTCGGCATCCCTGCCGCGAAAGCCGTGGTATTCTGGAGACACCGGGCGCGCCAAGTCCCGTATCCGCCTTGCGCGCCCGCGCCCGGGATGGGCTCTTGCGATGCGTGACGAGTGCAGGACAACCGGCCGTCGCTCTCACGGTACGAGAGGGAGGACTAGATGGCAGCCACCCGTGACCCCTTCGGCGCACGCGCGGTACTCTCCACACCGCACCAGACCGTCACGTACTACCGCCTCGACGCCATCGCGGATCAGGTAGCAGTCGGGCTCGACCGCCTGCCGTACACCATCAAGGTGCTGTTGGAGAACGTGTTACGCAACGCGGGCAACGAACCCTTCAGCGCGGAGGACGTCACAACGCTCGCCCAGTGGAAACCGGGGGAGCGAGCCGTCCGTGAGTTCCCATTCCTCCCCGGCCGCGTGCTCCTGCAGGACTTCACCGGTGTCCCCGCCGTGGTCGATCTGGCGGCGATGCGCGACGCGGTCAAGCGCCTCGGCGGCGATCCGAAACGCATCAACCCACTCGTCCCGGCCGATCTCGTGATCGACCACTCGGTCCAGGTTGACGTGTTCGGCTCTCGCATCGCCTTCCGGCGCAATGTCGAGCGCGAATACGAGCGCAACCGCGAGCGGTATGCCCTTCTGCGCTGGGCACAGAGCGCGTTCCAAAACTTCCGCGTCGTCCCGCCCGGCACTGGCATCGTCCACCAGGTGAACCTCGAGTACCTGGCCACGGTGGTCACCGCGCGCGAGATCGACTCCGAGACGGTCGCGTTCCCCGATACGCTCGTCGGCACCGACTCCCACACGACGATGGTGAACGGCCTCGGCGTGCTCGCCTGGGGTGTCGGTGGTATTGAGGCCGAGGCGGTCCTGCTGGGGCAGCCGATCTACCTGCTCACGCCCGAGGTCATCGGCTTCCGCCTCGTCGGTGAGCCGCCGGAGGGTGTCACCGCGACCGACCTGGTTCTCACGGTGACCCAGCTCCTGCGCCAGACCGGCGTGGTCGGCCGGTTCGTGGAGTTCTTCGGCCCGAGTGTGCGCCACTTGAGCCTGCCCGACCGGGCGACGATCTCCAACATGTCGCCTGAGTACGGCGCAACCGCGACGATGTTCCCGATCGACGACGAGACGCTCAACTACCTGCGCTTTACCGGCCGGAGCGAGGAGCTGGTGGATCTCGTCGAGCGGTATGCCAAGGAGCAGGGCCTGTTCCGCACCGCCGACTCGCCCGAGCCGGTGTTCGACCAGATCGTCGAGCTCGACCTCTCCACCCTGGAGCCGAGCGTGGCCGGGCCGCGTCGGCCGCAGGACCGCGTCCCCCTCTCCCGTGTCAGCCAGAGCCTGCGCGAGGCGTTCAAGGACCGCATCGGCGCCGCGGAGGCGGCGGCCGGCGGCACCGCCTCGACGCAGCCGATGGAGGCAGTTGCTGGGGAGACTGCAGCCGTGGCCACCGCAGCGCCGCCGTCCGGTGGTGTCCCGGTTCGCATCGACGATCAGGTCGTGGAGCTCAACCACGGCTCGGTGGTGATCGCTGCGATCACGAGCTGCACCAACACCTCGAACCCGGAGGTGATGATCGCGGCCGGTTTGCTCGCCAAGAAGGCGGTCGAGCGCGGCCTCGATGTCAACCCGGCGGTCAAGACGAGCCTGGCGCCCGGCTCGCGCGTCGTCACCGCTTACCTCGATCGGGCCGGGCTGACGCCGTATCTCGAGGCGCTCCGCTTCCACCTCGTCGGCTACGGCTGCACCACCTGCATCGGGAACAGCGGACCGCTGCCCGAGCCTGTGGCCGAGGCGGTGCAGGAGCATGATCTCGTCGTCGCCGCCGTCCTCTCCGGGAACCGCAACTTCGAGGGGCGAATCCACCCGCAGGCCCGCGCGAGCTACCTTGCGTCGCCGCCGCTCGTGGTCGCCTACGCCCTCGCCGGGACGCTGAACATCGATCTGACCCGCGACCCGATCGGTCACGACCCGAACGGCGAACCGGTCTACCTGCGTGACATCTGGCCGTCGCGGGAGGAGATCCAGGAGACGATCGCGCGCGCCATCACCCCGGAGCTGTTCCGTGAGCGCTACGCCGACGTCTTCACCGGTGACGAGCACTGGCAGGCTCTCCCGCTCCCCGAGCAGGGTGACCTGTTCGAGTGGGATCCCGAGTCGACCTACGTCCGCGAGCCAACCTTCTTCCAGAACCTCACGCTGGAGCCGGAGCCGCTGACCGATATCACCGGGGCGCGGGTGCTGTGCTACCTGGGCGACTCGGTTACAACCGACCACATCTCGCCCGCCGGGTCGATCCCGGTCAACAGCCCGGCCGGGCGCTATCTCGTCCTCAACGACGTGCAGCCGCGGAACTTCAATAGCTACGGCTCGCGCCGCGGCAACCACGAGGTGATGGTGCGGGGCACCTTCGCCAATATCCGGCTGCGCAACCGGCTGGCGGACGGCCGCGAGGGCAACTGGACGACGCACCTGCCCACGGGCGAAGTGATGTCGGTCTACGACGCCGCCATGCGGTACCAGGAGGAGGGCACGCCGCTCCTGGTGCTGGCCGGGAAGGAGTACGGCTCTGGCAGCTCCCGCGACTGGGCGGCAAAGGGGACGCGGCTGCTCGGCGTCCGGGCCGTCATCGCCGAGAGCTACGAGCGCATCCACCGGAGCAACTTGATCGGGATGGGCGTCCTCCCGCTCCAGTTCCTCCAGGGGCAGAGCGCCGAGAGCCTCGGTCTGACCGGCCGCGAGGTGTACGAGATCCGCGGCATCGCCGACGGGCTCACGCCGGGCCAGACGCTCCCGGTGCGCGCCACCCGCGAGGACGGCAGCACGTTCGAGTTCCAGGTGCTCGTGCGGCTCGACAGCCCGACCGAGCTCGAGTACTACCGCCACGGCGGGATCCTGCAGATGGTGCTGCGCCGCCTCGTGACCGAGGCTTAGCGCCCGCACGAGCGGAGGCCGTGTCGAGGGCATCGTGGCCGCGCCGATTCCGGCGCGGCCACACGGTGTCCTGCCGCATCGCTCGCACGGTGTCACGGCCGTGGCGGTCGTGTCGTCTGACCGCCGGATCCTTCGACTCCTCCGCGCACAGCAGCCGGCCAGGCGCGGCTCCGCTCAGGACGACATCCGGGAGATCACCGGGGTGGAAGCGTCACGGATCATCGGACCACCCACACCCGCCGTCACGGCCGCGCCGCGCGGCAGCGCGCCTCCAGGTCCAGCAGCGCCCGCTTCACCGCGAGCCCGCCGCCGTAGCCCGTGAGGGAGCCGTCGCTGCCGACAACGCGGTGGCAGGGGATGATAATGGCCAGCGGATTCGCTCCGTTCGCCGCACCGACCGCGCGGACCGCACGCGGGTTCCCGATCCGCTCGGCGATCTGCCGGTACGTCGCCGTCTCGCCATATGGGATCGCCGCCACCTCCGCCCAGACCCGCCGCTGGAACGCCGTGCCCACTGGGTCGAGCGGCACGGTGAAGCGCTGCAGCCGCCCTTCGAAATAGGCGGTCAACTCCTCCCGAGCCTGTTCCACCAGCGGTCCGCCGTCGACGATGGGAACGTCCTGACCGTGCCGCAGCGCCTCACGCAGGCACTCCTCCCGTGTGCGGCCCGGAACGGTGACCACCCGCAGCCCGCGAGTCCCGGCCGCGACCCAGATTGGACCGAAGCCGGTCGTCACCTGGCCGACTTCGAGCACGAAGCCGGGTGCCCGCATGACCACCTTCTCGCGCATGGTCTCCTCCTCACTTCGTCTGCCTTTCCCCACGCGCGATCGCGGAAGGAAGGGCACGCGAGGTGCGATGCGTCAGCGCCTGGATCACGGTAGCCCGAAGGGAGGCCGCAATGCCACACCCCGCAAGAAACATTATCGAGCGTGAGCTCAGCCAATTGAACTGGTCCCATGCATGGTCGCGTGAGGCGCTCATGGAGCACTTCCGCATGGCGCCCACCGTTCGCCAGGTGCTGGCCGACCACCTGCCAGATCGAACCTTCCACTCGGCAAAGGAGGTCGCGGAGGCGATCCCCTCACAAGCCTGGCAGCACATCGAGCACATCTACGAGAGCGGAGCCGACAGCAACTTCCTGAAGTCACGTGCAGCCAACTTCCAGGGCCAGGGTGAGACACCGGACACGGGCCACCTGGCGGACGAAGGCCAGTAGATCGAGCGGGTGAACGGCGCGAGGAGAGTCGAGCACCTGGCTGCGGCTGATCTACGACCCGTGCCCACGGCCCGACTCGATAGAGATGCTCTCGAGCACGCCCACATCCGCGGCGGACCAGATCGCCCCGTCCAGCACGCCCGCAACGCCGTGCGGCTCCGCGCTTTCCTGTAACCTGCGTCGGACCAGCGCGAATAGACGCGGTGGTATAACGGAGGCGCACAGGCTGCGGAGGCGACATGACCGTCGCGGACTTGGACAGGGCTTAGCCGGTGGGAGGGGACATGGCGGACGTCGCGCAGACGTTGAAGGCGACTCTTGACAACGGGCTCACGGTCCTCATCCGCGAGGTCCACCGTGCGCCGGTGGCTTCATTCTGGGTCTGGTACCGTGTCGGCGGCCGCAACGAGGTCCCCGGCATCACGGGCATCTCCCACTGGGTTGAGCATATGGTCTTCAAGGGGACGCCCACCTACCAGCCGGGCGAGATCTTCCGGGAGGTGAACAAGCACGGCGGCACGCTGAACGGCTTCACCTGGATCGACTACACCGCCTACTTCGAGACGTTGCCCGCGCCGCAGATCCTCCTC
>Ga0207872_100082_pt1 | contig 85363 bp, 87 predicted proteins | sample Passage260B_FD_187372 | JGI IMG/M metagenome (GOLD analysis project Ga0207872, IMG submission 187372) | Cellulose adapted compost microbial communities from Newby Island Compost Facility, Milpitas, CA, USA - Passage2 60B (SPAdes) (version 2) ...
TTCTGTCTTGATTTTGCTGACGGGTGTGGTAGACTTCACCTTAAAGGTGCTCCTTTCTTTGGCTGGGTTTTTTTCGTCAAACACCATTCTACCAAAGAACAGGAGCCCTTTTTATGTTTTTAAAAGAGTTTTACTTTCGAAATTCAGGTTGAATTCCTGCTTGTTGAAGTAAGTAAATGGGTACCATGGTACGATTGTTATAGAGCATTGCGGGTACATCATAAACATTTACAGGGGTTCCATCCACCGTAATGCGAATGATTGGGTTTCCATTATAATTTCCCCACAAACTGGCAGCGCTAGCTACTCCCGAAAGAAGGAAACTTGCTAGTAAAATGTAAAGAACTTTTCTCTTCATTCTCTTCACCTTACCCTTTTTTGTTTAAAGTTTTATCGAATCCTGAATTCACACGTCTCTTTCAAAAAATAATCACCATTGATCTTGACAGAAAATTCATCGATTTTCTCAATAACGCCGCCATAATCCAGGATTCTGCCGTTCATGTACACGATCACGGGTGTTTTGTTGTACATGGCGGCGTTTAATTTTTCGTCTGTATCGAGGACAAAACCGGATTTGAACACTGCGACCACCTCTTAGAAATACACATTTCGATATGAAAATGGAATATCCTTCAATTACGGTCTAGGCAAAAGAATCTCCAGAAATTTATTCAGCGCTTCAGTTGAAATTGAGGGAGTGGAAGTATCAGTTTCCCAATTCCAAATAGTTTTTGCATTGACTTTAAAAATCATTGCAAGTTCTTTTTTCGTCAATCCACGATACAATCGAGCTTTTCGTAATTTTTCTCCAATTGAACGCTCAGGCAGTTCTTCAAAGCAACCAAGAAAATGTATGGGAACATTGAGAATTTTTGAGTATTTTCGTAGCGCAGGCAGGGAAACTTTATTTCTTAATTCTGCATTTTGAATTGTTTGTACTGTAACTCCAGCCAAATCCGCAAGTTGAGCCATTGTTAACCCTGATTTTATACGTGCATAGCGAAGACGGGAGCCTATTGTCTTCCCAGGTGAGACTGGGAGAAAGGTAAACGTATGCTGAATGGTGTGATTTCCAAGGTGGTTATCTGCACGGTTGTCCCTGCGGACGATACGGGGGGGATTACCCTCCCGGCCAGGCGTGCTCCTGTCCGGAAAGTGCCATTTTGCGGTACCGCTCGCGGGTTTCCGGGCCGTTCCTGGACCGCATCGACCTTCAGGTGGAGCTGCCGCAACAGAAAGGTCCGTCCGGGTCCGAGGATGACCGGAGCCGCCGGATAACGTCCGCGGAAGCCAGGCAATTGGTCGCAGAAGCATACGAAATCCAGCGGGAGCGGTACAAAGGGACGGGCATTCGATGGAACAGCGAGCTTGCGGGCCGGATGCTGGAACGTTACGCGGTACTGTCGCCGGGAGCGAAACGGCTGCTGCTGGACATTTTCACCCGGCTGGGACTCAGCCACCGGGCCCACGACCGGCTTCTCAAGGTGTCCCGCACCATCGCGGATTTGGCGGGCAGCGAACGGATCGAGGCCGAGCATGTGGCGGAAGCCGCCCGGTACCGCTGTTTCGACCAACGTCCCGCCGCGGCAGGGTAAGGCATCCGATCCGATGGCGTCATGCCCCAACGTCCACGTGATCCAATAGGAGATGAATGGGACGGTCCGGCTGTGAAATTCGCTTGACGGCCGGCGGATTGCAAAAAAGGGGGGGGGGATTGGATGGAAGGTTCGTCGAGGTTTTACAGGATATGCGCTCCTGCTCATGGTTTGTTTTTCCCTTGCATCTTGTCAGGTCTCATCCGATCCCACGCCGCCAAAGCCCACATCCGTCAACCCGCAGCCGGCGGCCGAACCTTTTCGAATCCGCAGGGAAGAGATTTCGTCCGTCGACATCATGGGTATTCGTGGAATGATCGAATCGGAAGAAGAAATCAAAACACTGACGGAGTTCTTGAACAGTGCCGAATCTTATGAAGGCGACGCGACGGCGGATGACTATCGCTCATTAAACATTCGTTTCCGGGACGGAAGCGAAATGCTGCTTGTTTTCGGCGGGGGCGGCCCTATTTTTTCCGTCGGCTGGGCGGGCAAAGCTTACAGGATTCCGAACGACCAAAAGGAGGCATTTTTTCGTTTCGTTGAAAAGACGGAAAACAAATGAATGGCGGGTGATAAATTAGCGCACAGTCCGCGGCGGCGGTGCCGGACATCCTCCGGCATCCGTCGCCGTTTTGCTTGCCGGCGGGTTTCGGCTGCGATCGGATGGTGTTGTGTTATTTTCCCCGGGTCTCCCATAAGATAAAACGAAAGACTCCTCCATGGGCCCTATTATTGTTGGTCAAACGACGGATATGTAAGCGTTGTCAAATGTCCGAAATCACCGTACGGATCGAAAGCCGGTCATGCGCATCAGGAGAGAACACCTTGCGTTTATGACGGCCCGAACTTAGGAGCCGGCCGTTATAAATAAAATCTGAACAGAGGGGTGTTGGAACGCATGTCCAGATGGGCTAGACCGGTCAGCATCATCCTTGCTGTTTTGCTTGTGCTGCTCGCTGCGGCGGCCTGCACCAAAAAGTCGGATGACAACCAGCCGTCAGGGTCTTCCGCCTCCGCCTCTCCCACAACATCCCAAAACGACGGGGGCGGAACCGGCTCCGTGACAGGAGACGGCGGGGACGGGGGATGGAAACCGCAGAGCGATCTGTCCAAGAAGATCAAGTTCACCTACGCGTCGGTTCAGGGCATCGAAGGATACGACTATACGAAGGGCGATCCGCTGGCCCGGTACTATTCCGAGAAATTCAACTATGAAATGGACGTTGCGGCCCTGAACTGGGACAACTGGAACGACAGGCTGCGGATTTGGATCAACTCGGGCGATATGCCGGACGTCGCCGTATACAACTACATTCACGCCGACGCGGCGTCCTTCGTCGAACAGGGGCTCATCAAGCGGCTGCCCGACGACTGGAAGGAGCGTTGGCCGAATGTCGCGGCCGTCTACGAGCGGACCACGCTCGGGCCGCAGATGGAAAAAATGTTCGGCGGAACGTATTTCCTGCCGCGCGCGCGGTTTATGGACATTCTGCCCGGCGATCCGCTGCCGAACCATCCGTCCGTCTTTATCCGCAAAGACTGGGCGGAAGCCGTCGGATTCCCGGTCAAGTCGGCCTACAAGACGTCGGAAATCATGGAATACGCGCGGCTCATCAAAGAGAAAGATCCCGGCAACGTCGGCGACAAACTGATTCCGATTGCCGAGAACACGAACCATGCCGTTGAGCTGTTCGTCGCCAGAAACAGCACGTATTTCAACAGCTTCTACAAGGACAAAGACGGCCAGTACAAATGGGGCGGGGCATCCGAAGACACGTTGCGTGGCCTCAAGCTGTTCTCGGAAGCCTACCGGTCCGGGCTCTTGGCTCCGGATTTCTACACGGTCAAGAACGAAGAGCACGGCGCGTACTTCAACGTGCAGGGCATCGCGGGAGCGACGTTCTTCCAGGCGCCGACGTCCAACCTGCAAACCTATTACAACGATTTCAAAAACAACCTGGGCCTTGACCCGTACGAAAACATTATTCTGGCAACGGTGCTCGGGGAAGACGGCTATTACCATCAGGTCGACCTGATCAACTATTGGGGCACCGTCATCTTCAGTCCGAACATCAAGGACGATGTGTTTGAACGATACATGGACATTCTGGATTACAACGCGACGCGGGAAGGATACATCATCACCAACATGGGTCTGAAAGACGTCGACTGGACGTACGACGAAAACGGCAACATCGTCTCGCTTTTCGACGAAGAGAAGGAAGGCAAACCGCTTGCCGGCACCAACGGCAAATATCCGTCATGGGGCTACCTGCTCGGAAGTATCATTTTGTTCGACGACTTCGCGTTTGACAACCCCAACACCGACGTGCGGCTGAGGGAACTGTCCAAGAAGGTATACAAGGAAAGAACGGAAATCGCAACGCCGGACACGTTCGCGAAGATCGACTGGGATTACTACACCTACGATTCGCCGGGCAAGAGAAGGGCGGAAATGGATTACTACACCGAATATGCAAACCTCGTCACCCAACCGGGCGACATCGAAGAAAACTGGAAGAAGTGGATCCAGTCCAAAATGCCGATCATTCAGCCTGTTCTCGACGAACTGAATGCGAAATTCGGCAATTGAGCGTGGACGGACGAATCCGCAAATCAGGCGGATCCGGGCAAATCGCGGACGATTTGCCCGGCCGCTTGCCTTTAAGGGGTTGCCTATGGACAACAACGGTTTGATCCGCCGGATCATCCGGGCGAAGGAGACTTATCTCCTGCTCTTACCCGGTGTCGTCTGGTTCGTCATTTTCGCTTACATTCCGATGTACGGGCTCTCCCTGGCGTTCAAGACGTACAAGGCCAGTCTCGGCATCTTTGGCAGCCCGTGGGTCGGTTTCGAAAATTTCACCTATGTCTTCCGGGACCCGGCTTTCATGGAATCGGTCTGGCGGACGCTGTGGATCAACCTGGGGCGCATGGTGTTCGAGTTTCCGGTACCGATTGTCCTCGCCCTTCTGCTCAACGAATTGCGTCTGCAGCTGTTCAAAAGATCGGTGCAGACGATTCTCACGTTTCCCCATTTCCTGTCCTGGATCGTCGTGGCCAGCGTATTGATCAATTTCCTCGACATGCAGGGTATGGTCAACGGCATCATCCGCCTGCTCGGCGGCGATCCGGTCAATTTCCTGGGAAACACGTCCTTGTTCGTGCCGATGCTCTATATCACGGACATCTGGAAGAGCGCAGGATGGACGATGATCATTTATCTGGCGGCCATCTCGAACATCGACACGGAACAATACGAGTCCGCGAAACTCGACGGCGCATCCAGGCTGCAGACGATGTGGTATATTACGCTGCCCAGCATCCTGAACACCATCGTCGTCTTGCTGATCCTTCAGGCGGGCCTCCTCATGACCGCCGGTTTCGACCAGATCTTTAACCTCAGCAATGCGGCGACCGCCAAGGCGGGCGAAATTCTCGACATGTACATTTACCGGGTCACGTTCCAGTCCGCGGCTGACTTTTCGTATTCCAGCGCCGTCAGTCTGTTCCGGTCCATCATCAATTTTGTGCTGCTCCTGCTTGCCGACCGCATCTGCAAGATGCTCGGAGCGGACGGGCTTTTCCCGCCGATCCGAAGAAAACAACGCCGAGCAGCGTGGGCGAAAGGAATGTGATGTAGGGCTATGGCTGGGGCGAAAACGAACAGAACCTCTCAGACCGTTGTCCGGCGCAGGCGCTCCATGCACGACCGCGTCGAACCCCTGGATATCATCCTGGCTGTCATCCTCGGCGTATTTGCGCTTCTGATCCTCATCCCGTTTTTCAACGTGCTGACCGTCTCGTTCGTGACCCAGCAGGTGTATCTGAAATCGTCCATTTTGCTTTTTCCGACGGAAGTTACGCTGGAAAACTACAAGATGATGTTCGCGGACGGCCGGATCTGGACGGGATACCGGACGACCGCGCTGCTTCTTGCCGTCGGTGTACCCCTCAACCTGTTCCTTACGACCAGCATGGCTTACGGCCTGAGCAGGCCCGATTATCCCTTCAAACGGTTTTTCATCTTTTTCGTCGTCGTGACCATGCTGTTCAACGGCGGCATCGTTCCGATGTATCTGCTGATGAAGCAGCTTCATTTGACCAACACGCTCTGGTCCATCGTGCTGGTCTACGGGATCAACGCGTTCTACCTGATCATCATGATGAACTATTTCCAAAACCTGCCCCTGGCGCCTTCGGAATCGGCGAAGCTGGATGGGGCGGGAGAATGGACGATTCTGTACAGGATCATTCTGCCATTGTCCATGCCGATCATGGCGACCATGACGCTGTTCTATGCGGTCGACCGGTGGAACGAATGGTTCAACGCGATGATTTTCATCCGGAAGAGCAATCTGGTGGTCCTGCAGCTGGCGATTCGCTCCATCGTCATCGACTCGCAGATCAGCCAGCAGCTCAACGCCTCGAATGTGCAGGCTCAACAGTTCACGGAAGGGATGAAGATGGCGTCCGTCATCGTCTCGATGCTGCCGATCATGTGCGTGTTCCCCCTGCTGCAGCGGCATTTCGTCAAGGGAATGCTCGTCGGCGCGATCAAGGCGTGATCGCCATGCGACTGGCCATCGGCGATTACGCGCTCTTGTGGGTGTTGAAGGCGTCGGACGACCTCGGGTTCTCCACCAAGATTTCGTTCGTCGCCGCGGAATCGGACGATCCCCGCGATTATGATTGCTTCGCGCCGGGCGTCTGGTACAGGCGGAACGAGTTCGCGCCCGACACCGCCATCGGCAAAGATCCCGGCTGCGAGTATTTCTGGCGCATGGAGACCTGTTACGCGCTGCCGCTGTTTGCCATGCAACACATCGCGTCGGGCGAGACGGTGGCGCTGTCCCGCTGGGCGGCCGATACGAGATCGCGGATGCCCAGAAGCTCTCCCCCGGAGGAAAGGGCGAAGCGGAATCGCGTCCTTAACGGTCTGTTGGAACCTGTCAAGCAAAATCCATCGGAGGAAAAAAGAGGGAATCATGGCGCTTGTATCGAAAAAATGAAATCATGACACGGATTGGATGCGTTCCGATTGGTTGCAGAATCGGTGTTTTCACAACATGGTGAGGAGAGGACAAACCCATGGTCAGTCTCAGAGTTGCGCGAGTGGAAAACGGCATCGTTCAGGGGCTGCCGGCGGCGGATCCCCGCATCACCAGTTTCAAGGGGATTCCGTATGCCGCCCCGCCCGTGGGCGAGAACCGTTGGCGGCCGCCGCAGCCGGCGAAGAATTGGGAAGGCGTGCTCAAGGCGTATGAGTTTTCGCCCATTCCCCTGCAGGTTCGGCAGGAAATCGACATCAAGAACATTTACACGCGGGAATGGGCCGTCGATCCGGACATCGCGATGAGCGAAGATTGCCTGTACCTGAACGTCTGGACGCCGGCGAAAAGCCCGAACGAGAAGCTTCCGGTGTTCGTCTGGTTTTTCGGCGGAGGGCTGCAGGTCGGACACGCGTCCGAGATGGAGTTCGACGGCGAGCGCATCGCCCGCAGGGGCATCGTCGTCGTCACGATCAACTACCGGCTGAACGTGTTCGGGTTCCTGTGCCATCCGGAGATCACGGCGGAATCCCCGGACGCGCCCGCCAACTTCGGCCATCTCGACCAGCAGTTCGCCCTCCGGTGGGTGAAGCGCAACATCGCGGCCTTCGGCGGCGACCCGGACAACATCACGATCGGCGGCCAGTCCGCCGGCGGCGGCAGCGTCCTCGCGCAGCTCACCTCGCCGCAGACGGAAGGTCTGTTCCGGCGGGCGATCATCATGAGCGGCGTTTTTGCGCCGGTGTATCCGGGCCAGCGCGGGCCCGTCGTCCGGGAGACGCTCGCGGAAGCCGAGCGGGAAGGCGTCAAGTTTTTCGAATATCTCGGCGTGTCCTCTCTGGAAGAAGCGCGCAAACTGGACGCGGTTTATATTCGGGACAAGATGGTGGAGTACAAACGGTTCTGGGGGACGGTCATCGACGGCAAGTTCTGCGTTGGCCATCCGTTCGAACGTTTTCTGGCGAACGAGCGCTGGAACGTGCCGATTCTTTGGGGAAATACGAGCGACGAATTCATCGTTTCGCCGGATGTTGGTTCGATGGAAGAACTGCTCCGGATGGCCGTCGACATGTTCGGGGAAGACGCGGACAGGTTTCTCGCGTTGTGCGGGGCCGAGACGGGCGATCTGGAGCAGGCGCGCAAGGCGGCTTCGGTGAGCCCCATCGAATACGCGATCCGCATCGCGTCCCGGGCCATTGCCGAGACCGGCGCGGGCACGCCGTTGTACTATTACGTCTTCGACGCGGAAATTCCCGGCTGGGACAACCCCGGCACCTTCCATTCGGTCGACCTCTGGTTCTTCTTCGAGACGCTGGCCAAATGCTGGCGGCCGTTCGTCGGCAAACATTACGATCTGGCGCGCCAGATGTGCAATTATTGGGCGAATTTCATCCGGGGCGGCGATCCGAACGGCCTGGATTCGACCGGCGATCGTCTTCCCCGGTGGGAACCGTACACGGAGGAAGCGCCGTACGCGATGGTGTTCGGAGACAAGCCCGTGTTCGTCAGGGAGCAGCCTGACGAGCTGATGCGGTTCCTGGTCGACCAATATTTCAAAAAACAAAAATGAGGCAAAGCGGAGATGGACATGATCGAAAGGTCCGTAATGGAAATACCCGGACACGCGCGGAAAGCGGGGCCGAAGAAATGGCAGGGCAAGCTGACGGAAGTGGCGTACCCGGTCCGGAACTATATCAACGCGTCGCGGCTGCTGGTGACGGACCGGGAGATCGGTGCGGCGGAAGCGGGAAGGGAGACGGTGCGGGGCGAGGCCATCGTGAAAAAGTGCGTCGTCTATCTTCCCGCCGGCTACGAACGCGAATCCAACCGGCGCTACAACGTCCTGTATCTGCTGCACGGCGTGGGCGGAGACGAACTGGAATGGCTGCGGGGCGGAGGGGAGGAGGACGGGCGTCCCGTCATCTGCAACCTGCTCGATCATCTGATCGCGGAAGGCGAGATCGAACCGCTCATCGCGGTGTTCCCCAATGGCCGCAGCGCCCATGATTACGGGGACCGGTCCTTCAATACCGAAGGGACGAACCTGCTCGGCTTTTATTATTTCGATTTCGAGCTGCGGTACGATCTGATCCCGTTCATCGAATCCAACTTCCGCACGCGTGCGGACATCTCGGACGCATCGGCGGCGGGCATCGCGGCAAACCGGCGGCATCGGGCCATCGCCGGCCTGTCCATGGGCGGCATGCAGGTGCTGAACCTTGTGATCGGCGGCTACCGGTGCGATTCGGTCAAGTACACCGAGAACCGGCACCATTGGGACAACGGGCTGGACACGACGGTGCGCGCGCCGGGCATGACCGATCTGTTTGCTTACGCCGGCGCATTCTCGAACGCGCCGACCACGAGCCCGGGCCGCGTGCTGGGAGATCGCATCCGGTCCGCGGGGCACAGGATGGAACTGTTGTACATGACGTGCGGCGACCGCGACGGCATTTCCTTCGTGGTCTATCAAGAAGCGATGGACGGGCTCGAAGAAGCCGCGGGAGACCTGCTGGGCGACTTCCGCCGTGTCGTGATCCCGGGCGGTGCCCACGATTTCGGAGTGTGGAACCACGGCGCCTACAACTTTGCCCGGCTGGCTTTCCGTTGACGGTCCGCGGTTGCGGCAAACGGAATGGTTTTTGACCGGAAATCATGATCCTTCATTCTTCAGGGAGTGGCTGTATGGCACCGGATTCGGATCGCGGATATAACAAAGGAAAACTGGTATGAAACTGCCCAACTCCGCGTCAGCGAGGAGCAAACCGAAATATACCCTGTTCCGGTTGTCTATTGGCTTGCCGAATCGAAATTCGAAACCCATTTTTGTCCGAAAGCCATCTACAAAGACGATGAAATGATCGGTTTCCTGGTTTATTGTTTGGATCCGGATGACGGGAATTACTGGCTGACGACCTTTATGATCGATGAAAAGCATCAAGGCAACGGTTACGCGAAACAGGCGATTTCGGTTTTTCTCACCTACATGAAAGAAAAATACGGCGCCGACAAAATCAAATTGGGCCACCGTCCCGAAAACGCCGCCGCGGCTTCCCTGTATGAAAAAATGGGATTCCATGAGACGGGAGAAAGGATAGGGGGCGAAATAATCCGTTGTTATAGGTTTCAATAGGTTCTGTATCCGACATTTCTGATCGGATGGGGAAAACAGGAAAAGTCGTTCTTTTTCTGCTCGGATTCCAGAGTGAAAGAATACGTGAACGGGAGGGCGAAGCGATGTCGGCGGAAAACAAGGTCGTCATCAAGGTGAACGACAACGGATCGCTGCGGGTGACGGGACCGGTCGAGCTGATGGACGCGGAGGGCAACGCCTTCGAAGTGAAGGAGTCGTTTTCGCTTTGCCGGTGCGGGGGATCGAACAACAAGCCCTTTTGCGACGGCACCCACCGGTCGATCGGCTTCGAAAGCGCCCCGAGGGCGCGTAAAGATTGAAAAAGCGCGTGGGACGCGGCGGCGGCGCCGGATCCTTTCCGGCTGCCGTCGCCGCTCATCGTTTGGGCGGGCGGCGGAGGCGTTCATTCCGCCATGGACGGGAAACGCGCAAGCCGGTGTCGGACGGAGCGTGGCGCTGTGTTACAATGAAGGTGGCCGGCGTGAAAGCCCGCGGAACGGCGCGGGCGCACGAACGGCGCACAGTCCTGATGATCGGTGGAAAGACGTGATGGAAATGGAGAAGCAGGCCGTTTGGCTGAAAGACCTGTTTGACATATTCCCCAAGGAACGGGTGCTGACGGACCTCGCCGACCGACACGCCTACAGCTTCGACGCGTCGCTGGGAGAATATCTGCCGGTGGCCGTCGTCCAGCCGCAAAGCAAGGAGCAGATCCAGCGCCTCGTCCGGCTGGCGAATAGCCACCGGATTCCTTTGTATCCGCGGGGTTCCGCCAGCTCGCTCAGCGGCGGTCCCCTGCCGGTGTACGGCGGCGTCGTGGTGGACATGTCCGCCTATCCCAAGCGGCTCACGATCGATCCGGAAAACATGCTGGCGATCGCCACCCCGAGCGTGATCACCGCCGAGCTTCACCGGAAGGCGGAAGAGGCCGGGCTGTTTTACCCGCCGGACCCGAGCAGTTCGTCCGTTTCCACCCTCGGGGGGAACCTGATGGAAAACGCCGGCGGCCCGAAAGGCCTGAAATACGGCACGACCAAGGATTACGTCATCGGGCTGGAAATGGTCACCCCGACGGGGGAAATCATCCGCACGGGCGGGAAAACGGTAAAAAACGTGACCGGCTACGATCTCACCCGCCTGCTGGTCGGCTCGGAAGGGACGCTGGGCATCGTCACGGAAGCGATTTTGCGGCTCATTCCGAAGCCCCGGGCGCGCCGGACCGTCATGGCCGCCTTTCCGCGTTTTGAGGATTCCGGTTACGCGCTGACGCGGATCCTGGGGGCGCAAATCCTGCCGTCCGCGATGGAAGTCATGGACGAATATTGCATTCGCGCGGTGGAGGAATACGAGCCGAGCGGGCTGCCGCTGGACGCGGAAGCGATCCTGATCATCGAAGTGGACGGCCATCCCGCTGCGGTGGAAGATGAGGCGGCGCTGTGCGAAGCCATCTGCCGGGAGCACGGGGCGTCGTTGGTCAGGGCGGCGGCCACCGCGGAGGAGCAGGCGCAAATCTGGAAAGCCCGCCGGCTGATCTCTCCCGCCATCGCCCGCCTCGGTCCGACCAAGATTTCCGAGGACGCCACCGTGCCCAGGGGCCGGATTCCCGACATGATGAAACGCCTGCGCCAAATCCGCGAAAAATACCGGCTCAACCTCGTGGTGTTCGGCCACGCCGGCGACGGGAACCTGCACCCCAACATTCTGACGGACCGGCGGAACGCGGAGGAAATGGCCCGGGTGGAAAAGGCCATCGGGGAAATTTTCGCCGCGGCCATCGAGCTCGGCGGCACGCTGTCGGGCGAGCACGGGATCGGGCTGATGAAAAAGCCGTTCATGGAAATGGAGCTGGGCAAAGAAGGCGTGGACATGATGCGGAAAATCAAAGAGGCCTGGGATCCCAACAACATCATGAACCCCGGAAAAATCTTTCCGGACCGGAACGAGGCAGATCGATGACGAATCGTTTATACGAAAAGGCCTATGAAGCCGCCAACGCCTGCGTCCAGTGCGGCTACTGCCTGCCGGCATGCCCGACGTACGCCTCCATGGGGAAGGAATCCGCCTCGCCCAGGGGCAGGATTCATCTGGTCAAGATGGCGGCGGAAGGGAAGATCGACGTCCTCCGCGACCTGAGACCGCCCATCGATCTCTGCCTGGGCTGCCGGGCTTGCGAGGCGGTCTGTCCGCTCAATGTCAGGTACGGCAAAATTCTGGAAGCCGCGCGGGAGGAAATCGTTGTGCAACAGAGCGCGCGGCCGGCGCCGGGCGACCGTCTCACGCGGATGCTGCTCAAGAATGTGTTTCCGCATCCCGGGCGCCTGCGCCGGCTGGGCGATCTGGGCCGCTTCCTGCAGGTGTCGGGGCTCCTGCGCCTGGTCCGGTTCCCGGGCGCAAACCGCCTGCTCCCGGAACGGCTAACGTACTTTGCCAAAGCGCTGCCTGCCATCCCGCCCGCCGGGGAGCGATTGCGTTTCGGCCATGCATATCCGGCAAGGGGAAAGCGGAAAGCCCGCGTCGCCCTGTTCGCCGGGTGCGTCATGGATGCGGTCATGTTCCGGATCCACCGGGCGACGGTAAGCCTCCTCACGGCCGTCGGCGCGGAAGTCGTCGTCCCTGTGGGACAATGCTGCTGCGGCGCGCTGCATCTTCATCAGGGCATGGCCGATGAAGCCCGGGAGCTGGCCCGGCGGAACATCGAAGCCTTCGAGCGGTGCGAAGCGGATTGGATCGTGAGCAACGCCGGCGGCTGCGGAGGGGCGATCAAGGAATACGACCGGCTGTTTGCGGATGATCCGGAATGGACCGCCCGCGCCCGGCGGTTGGCCGGGAAGCTGAAGGACATCAGCGAAATTTTGCTGGAACTCGGACCTCTGCCCTTCGTGAACGGCCCCGAAACGGTGGTCACGTATCAGGATTCCTGCCATCTGCTCAACGTCCAGCGCGTCGGCCGCGCGCCCCGAGTGCTCCTGGAACAGGTTCCCGGCGTGCGCCTTGCGGAAATGGAAGGCGCCGACCGCTGCTGCGGTTCCGGCGGCATCTACAATCTGCTGCACTTTTCGGAATCGATGGCGATCTTGGACGAAAAAATGGAACGGGTCCGGGAGACGGGAGCCGAGGTCGTGATTTCCGGCAATCCGGGCTGCATCCTGCAACTGCAAATCGGCATCGAGCGGGCGGGAGCGTCCCGCCGCATGCGATCCGTGCATTTGGCGGAGTTTCTCGCCGAACGGTGCGGTTTGTAAGCGCGGCGCGCCGGCGTTCATTCCCGCATATTCCGCAAGACCGGGGCGCATATTGGATATGCAGCCAAGTGATTTCCGGAAGGAGCAATCCGCGATGAACACACAGCGCGCCAAAGAAATCGCCGCCTCGCCGGTGATGGCCCGCGTCACCTACAACGGAGTACCCATCTACATCCAGCACGTGGACGAAGAAAAAGAGACCGCGCGCGTCTTTCCCCTGGACCGGCCCGAGCAAGAGATGGAAGTGCCGGTTCAAAGCCTTGAGGAGCATCGTTGACGGCACCCGGCAAAAACCCGGTCCCGTGATCGCCGTCTCGACCGGCCGTTCCGGCGGTTCGAGGCGGTTTTTTCATGCCCGCCGCTCCTTTCGACGATTGGAAGGGGTCGGTTCTTTTTTTCCGGCTTGGCAGGGAATGATGCCGATTCTGGCGAAAAAATTCCAGCAAGCGATGATGGTTGTCAGGTTTGACGGCATGACCCCGCCGGACTTGGTCGGATTTTATGATGCAGCGAGGCGGGTGCTGAAACCCGGAGGCGTGCTGCCGGCTGCGGTCGTTTCGAGATACGCTTCGATGCTGGACGGTCTGACGAACTGGAAGCCGAGCTGATGGAAAGCGGATTTTCCGTTCAGGGATTATTGGTAAATCCTGCTGGACACTCTTGCAAGGGTTGAACAAACCATCCTGGGGATCAGTCCCCATTCATGGTCGTGGGGACAAAATGAACCATGCGGGTAACGGGAGATCGGACGATGCAAAGGGTCACCTATGTCAACGCGCTGATCATGGACGAAAAAACCCGCCGGGTGCTGCTGGTGAAAAACGGAACGCCGGATTCCTTTTATTGGAGCTTTCCGGGCGGGAAGGTGGAAGGCGGGGAATCGCTGGAGCAGTCGCTGGTGCGGGAAGTGCGCGAGGAAACCGGGTTTCTCGTCGAGGTCGGGAAGATTTTTTGCGTGAGAGAAGTGCTCTTCAGGAGAAGGCGGGAACACGCGCTGATCTTTACGTTTCACGCAAAGATCGCGGGTGGGGAGCCGGCCGTGTCGGACCCGGACGGGGAAGTGCTGGAAGCACGGTGGATGGACCTGCGGGAGGCCGACGAGGCCATGCCGTATATTCCCGCCCACATGCGGCTTGCCGGGCAAGGCAGCGGGACGAGCTCCGCTTTTTATCATTTCCACGGGGAAGCAGACGTGTAAAACAAAAATCGGGACCGGATCTCGTCCAGGTTGATTCGGCAGCCGTCCATTCAGCCTTTTCTGCAAAGGATCCTTTCCGTCGGGCAGGCGAAGGGGATTCCGCCGGATGCGCGAATTCGCCGGCACGCCGATTGGCGTCATTATTTCATATCGAGGCAGGTGGTTTGGATGAAAAACAAAAAGGGAACGCGGGTGGTGGTGATCGGCACCGGATTCGTCGGCGCAAGCTACGTGTTCGCCCTGATGAACCAGGGCATCGCCGATGAAATCGTGCTGATCGACGCGAATCCGGACAAGGCGAGCGGTGACGCGGCGGACCTGAATCACGGCAAGGTGTTCGCTCCGAAGGCCGCCGATATCTGGCACGGAGATTATGCCGACTGTCGCGACGCCGATCTGGTGGTCATTTGCGCCGGAGCCAACCAAAAACCGGGAGAAACGAGGCTGGACCTCGTCGACAAGAATATCGCCATCTTCCGCTCGATCGTGTCGTCGGTCATGGCCTCCGGGTTTCAGGGCCTGTTCCTGGTGGCGACGAATCCGGTCGACATTCTGGCCTATGCGACATGGAAATTCAGCGGATTGCCGAAGGAGCGGGTCATCGGCTCGGGCACGATTTTGGATACGATGCGGTTCCGCTTCCTGCTGGGCGAATATTTCGCCATTTCCCCGTCGAACGTGCACGCCTACATCATCGGCGAGCACGGCGACACCGAGCTGCCGGTCTGGAGCCTTGCCGACATCGGCGGCGTGCCGGTCCGCAAGCTGGTTGCGGCGCGCGGAGAGCGCGCGAAGGAAGATCTGGAACGAATCTTTGCCAATGTCCGCGACGCCGCGTACGACATCATCGCCAAGAAAGGCGCGACCTACTACGGCATCGCGATGGGGCTTGCCAGGATCACGCGCGCCATTTTGCACAACGAAAATGCCATTCTGACCGTCTCGGCCTGTTTGGACGGGCAGTACGGCGAGCGCGACGTCTACATCGGCGTGCCGGCCGTCATCAACCGGGGCGGCATACGCGAACTGATTGAATTGGAGCTGGACGAATTAGAGCGGGAAATGTTCCATTACAGCGCATCGGTGCTGAAAGGAGTGCTTTCCCGTTACTTTGGAGAAGGGAGGGCGGGCTGAGGCCGCCGCCACGCCGGCCGATCGGAGAACGCGGCCTTGGCCGGCTTGACGCTCCTTATTGTCTGTCTTCAAAACGCCGCTTTCACATGCCGGAGGTCGGCGACCGAATCGTCGGGGTGCAGCGTGACCGCCACGACATCGAAGCGGAAGGGGCCGGCCATGTGCGGATGGAACGCCAGGTAGATACCGGCCAAGCCGCGCACCTGCCGGATTTTGCGGGGCGTCACCGCTTCGACGGCGGCGCCGAAGCGGGAACCGGCCCGCCGGGACCGGACTTCCACGAACACGAGCGCCTCGCCGTCGCGGGCGATCAGGTCGATCTCGCCCGACCGGCAACGCCAGTTGCGTTCCAGCACCTGGTAGCCCAGCGCTTCCAAATGCCGCGCCGCCGCTTCTTCCGCCGCAGCGCCGCGTTCCTTGCGGCGGTCCTTGCGCTTTGCCTCGCGATCCCCGGTGACCGGCCGGCGATCGTTCATGGCGCATATCCGTCCCTTCCGGACCGCGCTTGCTCCGCCTGCGCCAGACGCTCCCCGGCCTGCCGGTCGGACCGGTAAATGAACGTCAAAATTTCCGCCACCAGCCGGTACAGCTCGGGCGGGATTTCCTGGTGGATGTCCAGCTTGGACAGCACTTCCACCAGGGAGGGATCCTCCTGGATCGGCACGCCGGCTTCCCGGGCGCGGCGCAAAATTTCCTCGGCCACGACGCCTTTGCCCTTGGCAACGACCACCGGCGCCGCGTGCGCGAGCGGGTCGTACCGGAGGGCAACCGCCTGCTTGCGGGAAAACTTGTGACTGCCCGCGGATGGGTCACGGCCGTTCGCTTTGCCGGAGGATGGCGTCATATGCGCAGATCAACCCCCTTGTACGGCTTGGAGGGCACAATTCCGCCGGATGCGGGGTCGCCGTTCACGAGGCTGAAGAGGGGGAAATCGGTTGCCCGTCCTTGCCGGTTCCCGCTCTCCCCGTCTTCCGTCTTGCCGGGAAACGGAACGGCGCGCAGCGCCGAAAGCTGGTATCCGGCATCCTGGAATGCGGCGGCCAGGGCGTCCCGGGAGCGTTCCGCCAGATCGCGGAACCACGGGTCGTCGTTGAACACTTTCATGGAGACGATCCGATCGACCACCTGCACGTCGGCCACGGTGTGGCCCAGATGCTTCATGTTCAGATCGAACAAAAGGCGGACATTGTCCGCGTCCCATTCGCCGCGCCGCTTTTTGCGGGTCTGCACGTGCACGGCGGCCGTCGTGTCGCCGTGCCTGTCCACGATGGGGATGAAAAGCGTCACATAATGATACGGGCCGAGCGATCCGCGGTCGCCAGCCAAAAGCAGCTGCTGCCCGGTAATGTGCTGGGCCAGCGTCTGCGCCGTTTCCCGGAGCGCCGGCGGCGCATCCTCGCGGGAGGCCAGCGCCAGAAGGGCGCTTTTCAGGGTTTCCCCGCGGGCTTCGTTCATCATCCACGGGTTGGGGGCGCCCCTGGTCGGGACATCGGCGGGCATTGGCGTTTCGGCGCCGGCGGAACCGGCCCGCGCCCCGTAAGGCTGCGCGGTCAAAGCGTCTCCCGACGCCAGGCTGCGCTCGTGGCCGAAGCCCAGCCATTGAAGCAGCCGGGCCAGCCAATCGGCGCCTTCCCTTCCCGCCTGGGCCGCCGCCGTTCCGGCCTGTACGGACGCCGCCTGCGCAGGCGAAAATGCGGCCTGCCGGTCCGCCGGCGCCGCGGACACCTCCTGCCGCGTGCCAGCCGGCGGCGGAACATCGGTCCGTTGTCCCGCCTGGACCCCGGCGGCGGATTTTTCGGAAGAGACCGCTTGCGCCGGCCCGACCGGTATTCCCCGCAACGACGGCATGGCTCCCCCGGCGGCCGGCGTTGCTGAAACGGCTTGTCCCGCCGCGGCTCCGCCCGCCGGAGCGTTGGTTCCGGATGCCCCGGATGACGCCAGTGCCGGTGCGGCGGTGACAGCCGCGCCGGCGTTCGCAGAGCTGCCCGCGGCGGTTCCGGTCGCATGGCCTGCCGCAGCCGGAGACCCCCCCGCGCCGCCGGCCGCGGAACCGGCCCCGGCACCGCCGGACGCCGATTCGCCGGACATCCACCTGCCGCCCGCCTGAAGCAGTTCTTGACCCTCTATGAGCAGCCGTTGCAGCCTGGCCGCGTCCGCCGTCCAGGACGATCCGGCCCGCGGAGCGCCCTTCAAGGCGCTGTCCAGCAGGTTCAACAGCGTCTGCATCTGTTCGCGGATGGGCGCCCCGAACAGCGCTTCGCGCAACGAAGCGATGGAAAGGGGGGTGCCCGGCAGCCCCCGCCGGAACGCCGCGTCTGCCGCGGTCATCCATTGCCGGACGTCCGTCCGGGGCGGTTTCATTGCCGCCATTTCCGCATAAGCGCGGGCCGTTTCGGCGTCGAGGGGGAATCCATCCCTCCGCAAATTGCGCAGCAGTTCCATCGCCCAAGGCTTGTCAGGAAGTCCGAAGTTGCGCAAGGCTTCCTTCAGCGATTCTTCCGGCATCGCGCCCGCCGCTTCCGCCGTTGCCGGTTTCAGAATGATGGTGCTCTCGTTCGAACCGGGCTGCACCTGAAGCATGACGCCCCGTCCAAGGGGGATCTCCGCTTCCAGACGGGCGCGGACGGGCACGCCGCCCACGCTGACGATGCCTTCTCCTTCGCCAAGCATTTGCAGGAGCACGCCCCGCACGATCTGGCCGATGCGCAGCTCCAGCACCCTGACGCCATCTTTTTGGGGCATCGAGTCCCCGAACCAGGACCGCAAGATCGAGCCGATGTCGGCGCTCATGGCCGCATCCCCTTTCCGGAGATCCGCCGTGGTCTCCGCAATCCGGATGTTTCGACGGTTCCATCCTTATTTATCGGTGTTTCGTCCCCGCGATTGAAAGCTCAGCGGTTGCGCTTGTTTATGTACCGGTTTCAAAACAGGGTTTGCTGTTCCGCCAGGATACCCCGGATGAACGTTTTCCGGTGCATCGGCGTCGGCCCCAGTTCGAGCAGCGCCCGCACATGCTCCCGGGTGGCGTATCCCTTGTGCGACGCGATGCCGTAGCCGGGATACAGGGCCTCCCATTCCCGTTCGCACAGCCTGTCCCGCGTCACCTTGGCCACGATGGACGCGGCGCCGATGGTGCGGCTGCGGGCGTCACCCTTGACGATGGGAGTCTGCGGCATATCAACCGGCACCGTTTCGGCGTCCACCAACAGATGCTGGGGCACAAGCCCCAGATTTTCCACCGCCCGTTTCATCGCCAGCCGCGCGGCCTGCCGGATGTTGATCCGATCCACCGTCGCCGCGTCCACCCGTCCGACAGCCCAGGCCACGGCCGACGATATAATGGCCTCGTACAGTTCTTCCCGCTTTTTCGGGGTCAGCTGTTTGGAATCCGTCACTTCCTCCGGTACCCGGTACGGGGCAAACACCACCGCGGCCGCCACCACGTCTCCGAAGAGGCAGCCCCGTCCCGCTTCGTCCACGCCGGCCACCAGCGTCAACCCTTCTTCCCACAGCTTTCGTTCCCACTCCAGTCGATCCTGCTCCGCCGCGTTCATCCGGCACGCTTCCTTTCCCGGCATCCCGTTGAAAACCGGTGCCAGCCGCAGGCAGACCGACGGCCGGCACCTCGCCGACATTACCATTGTCCGACAACTTCCTCCGGCCCGCAAGGTCCGGAAAGCGCGTTTTTCGGATTTCGGAGGCCGCACAAAAATGTACAAACCCCGCGGACTCGCCGCGGGGTTTGCCGGGTCAGAACAGTCTTTGCTGACCGCCGAGCTGCTGTTCGGCGATCTGGATCAGACGGCGAACCATGTTGCCGCCGATCGCTCCCATGTCGCGGGTGGCTTTGTCCCCGTTATAAGCCTGATCCAGCGGAATCCCGAGCTGCTGCGCCACTTCGAATTTCATTTGCTCCAGCGCGGCGCGGGCTTCCTGCACGACCAATTGGTTTCTCGAACCTGATCTCGCCATGTTTCTCACCTCCAAAGGCGCTAATAGTTTGATCGTCCGTTTGGAAAATATGCATATCCGTTCCTTTTTCCCGCGGAAGGCCGTCCGGGGAGGCCGAACCGGCGGGCCGGTTCGCGCGGTTCGGAAATCCGGCAAAATTTTTGACGGAAAAGCAAGCACCGGACACAAGAAAAGTGCTAAAATAGGAAAGGTTGCGCCCAATCGGCAAAACGCCAGATGCAACGGAATACGGGAGGAAGCTCAAGGCATGAACATTCACGAGTACCAGGGGAAAGAGATCCTGCGCCAATTCGGCGTCGCCGTGCCGCGCGGCAAGGTCGCCTTCACGGTGGATGAAGCCGTGGAAGCGGCCCGCGAGCTGGGCAGCCCGGTGGTCGTCGTGAAGGCGCAAATCCACGCCGGGGGACGGGGCAAGGCCGGCGGCGTCAAGATCGCCAGGAGCCTGGACGAAGTGCGCAAGCACGCGTCCGAGCTGCTCGGCAAAGTGCTGGTCACCCATCAGACGGGACCGGAAGGCAAGGAAGTCAAGCGCCTCCTGATTGAGGAAGGATGCGATATTCGCAAGGAATATTACATCGGCATCGTGGTGGACCGCGGCAGCGGCCGCGTGGTGGTCATGGGATCGGAGGAAGGCGGCACCGAGATCGAGGAAGTGGCCGCCCGGTCGCCGGAGAAGATCATCCGCGAGACCGTCGACCCGGCCGTCGGCCTGCTGCCGTTCCAGGCGCGGCGCCTGGCGTACGCCATCAACATTCCGAAGGAACTGGTGAACAAGGCCGCCGATTTTCTGATGGGTTTATACCGGGTGTTCGTGGAAAAAGACTGTTCACTGGCGGAGATCAACCCGCTGGTGGTCACCGGTTCCGGCGACGTCATAGCGTTGGACGCGAAACTCAACTTCGACGACAACGCCCTTTTCCGGCATCCGGAGATTCTGGAACTGCGCGACCTCGACGAAGAAGACGAAAAGGAAATCCAGGCTTCGAAATTCGGCCTGTCCTACATCGCCCTGGACGGCAACATCGGCTGCATGGTCAACGGTGCCGGACTGGCCATGGCGACGATGGACATCATCAAGCATTACGGCGGCGAACCGGCCAACTTCCTCGACGTTGGCGGCGGCGCGTCCAAGGAAAAGGTGACCGAAGCGTTCAAGATCATTCTGGCCGACCCGAACGTCAAGGGGATCTTTGTCAACATCTTCGGCGGCATCATGAGATGCGACGTCATCGCCGAAGGCGTGGTCGCCGCGGCCCGGGAAGTCGGGCTGGACCGGCCGCTGGTCGTCCGGCTTGAGGGGACCAACGTGGAGCTCGGCAAGAAAATCCTGAACGAGTCCGGCCTCAAGATCGTGGCGGCGGATTCGATGGCCGACGGCGCGCAAAAAATCGTATCGCTCGTGCAATAAACGCTGAAACAATCGCGGAGAGTGAAAACCATGAGCATTTTGGTGGATCGTAATACAAGAGTGATCACCCAGGGCATCACGGGCAAGACCGGCTATTTTCACGCCAAGGGCGCGCTGGAATACGGCACGCAGATGGTCGGCGGAGTGACGCCGGGCAAGGGCGGAACCATGGTGGATTTCGATCTGGAAGACGGCCGCAAGGTTTCCCTGCCCGTTTTCGACACGGTGCGCGACGCCGTCCGGGAAACCGGCGCGACCGCTTCCGTCATCTACGTGGCGCCGCCTTTCGCCGCCGACGCGATCATGGAGGCGGTGGACGCCGGGCTTGAGCTCGTCATCTGCATCACCGAGGGCATCCCGGTGCTGGACATGGTGAAGGTCAAGCGCTACATGGAAGGGAAGCCCACCCGCCTGATCGGCCCCAACTGTCCGGGGGTCATCACGCCGGGGGAATGCAAGATCGGCATCATGCCGGGGTACATTCACAAAAAAGGCCATGTCGGCATCGTCTCCCGCAGCGGCACGCTCACCTATGAAGCGGTGTACCAGCTCACCACGCGAGGCATCGGCCAGTCGACGGCGGTGGGCATCGGCGGCGACCCGGTCAAGGGCATGGAGTTCATCGACGTCCTCAAGTTGTTCAACGAAGATCCGGACACGCATGCGGTCGTCATGATCGGCGAAATCGGCGGCACCGCCGAAGAGGAAGCGGCCGAATGGATCCGCGCCAACATGACGAAGCCGGTGGTCGGGTTCATCGGCGGCGCGACGGCGCCTCCCGGACGGCGGATGGGCCATGCGGGCGCCATCATCTCCGGCGGCAAGGGAACGGCGGCGGAGAAGATCGCCAAGCTCAACGAATGCGGCATCAAGGTCGCGCCGACGCCGGCCGAGATCGGGGAGACGCTGGTGTCCGTCCTGAAGGAGCGCGGCTTGTTGGAGAAGTGCCTAACCTGACGAATGTCGCCGGATAACCGAACACGGCTTTGACGCGGCGCCGCGTGAGGCGGCGGGCGGACCCCCGTCCGCACCGCGTCCGGAATGGCAGGCAGCCTTCCGTTTTCCCCGCCCGGGGAAGGGAAGGCTGTTTTTTGTCCCATGGCCTGGCCGGCATGGCAAGGGGAAACGGCCGGATGGACGAACATGGGCGGGACGAAAGTCCCGGCACGGAGGGGTGGACACATGAGCGAAGGCGGGGCGAATAAAATGGACGATGGAAGCGCGCTGCTGAGGGAAATCCTGATCGGGCTTCACGAGACGGAAGGCGTCGGCTGGACCCGAATCCGCAATTTCATGGCTTGCCGGCATAAAGAGGAAGCCTTGTCGTGGCGGGAAGGCGACTGGATGGCCATCGGCTTTCGCCGGCGGGAAGCCGAGGCGGCGGTCCGCCGCCTGAGGCCGGAGGCCATGGAAGCGTCGAGAAGGCGGCTTGCGTCGCGCGGCATTCGCGTCGTGACCCGCCTGGACCCCGATTACCCGTCCTCCCTGGAAGTCGTCAACGAGCCGCCCTGGGTGCTGTATGCCCTGGGCGACTGGTCCTTGGCGGCCCGCGCGTCGATCGCCGTCGTCGGGACGCGGACCGCCACCGCCTACGGCCGAAGGGTGGCCGAGGATTTGGCCGCGGCGCTGGTTTCGGCGGGATTCGTCATCGTGAGCGGCATGGCCCGGGGCATCGACACCGCCGCGCATATCGGGGCGATGCGGGCGGCGGGGGAAGCCGGCGGCGGGACCATCGCCGTGCTCGGCACGCCCGTGGATCACCCGTACCCGGCGGAAAACCGCGGGCTGTACCGCCAGATCGTGAAAACGGGACTTGTGCTGTCGGAGGTTCCCCCGGGCGCCGCGACGGACAAATGGTCGTTTCTGTGGCGCAACCGGATCATCGCCGGGTTGTCCCACGCCACCGTGGTCGTCGAAGCCGGAACGGGCAGCGGGGCGCTGAACACCGCCGACTGGGCCCTGAAGTATTCGCGCGGCGTGTTTGCCGTGCCGGGTCCGATCACCTCGCCCAAGAGCGTCGGGGTTCTCGGGCTCACCCGGAAGGACGGCGTCCGGCTCCTGATCGATGCGGGGGACCTGATCGGGGAATACGCCTATTGCCTAGCGGACAACGTTTCTCCGGCGCAAGTCGCGGACGTGCCGGATCCGCACGCGCAGGATGATCCGGAAGTGCCGGAACCGGGTGCCGCGGGCCCGGTTTTCGGCGAATCCGGCGCCGCCGCGGCGACCAGGCGGGATGGAACCCGGGTGGGGACCGCTTCGCCCGAAGCCGCCGGCCCCAAAGCCGCGAAGCCGGAAACCGCGCGACCGGCAACGGCGCGACCGAAAGTCGCGCATGCGGAAGCGGCGCAATCCGGAGTCGCGCGGCCGGAAGCCGCCATGCCCGCAACCGTTCCGGGCGCCTCCCGGCGGAACGTTTCCCGTTCGGCCGCCGTCGAAGCGGGCGGAAGGCATGAAGGGAGTCCGGAAGAACACCGCATCCTGCGCCTGTTGGAGAACGCTCCTTGCACCATCGACGAACTGGCGGAAAAGAGCGGCATCCCCGTCGGCCGTCTGCACGCCGTCCTGACCGGTCTGCAAATCGCGGGACGCATCGCGCAGCGCCCGGGACTCCGGTACGAAATCGTCTGATCCGTCCGTCCCGCATCCGCCCGATTTGACCTCGCCGGACGGAATGCAGTACGATGGGTTTGCGCAGGCGCCAAAGAATCGCTATTCTATCTCATAAAGCGCACTTTTGCGCAACCCGCACCGGGGTGCCATGTTCCGCGGCCTGCCGGACGGCGCGCCGGGCCGCGCCCGCGGGAATCCCGGCGGCTGCCGGGGGAAACTCGCGAAGCCAAGAGGAGGAGTGGTTGTGGCGGATTCTCTGGTGATTGTGGAATCGCCCGCCAAAGCCAAAACAATCGGCAAATATCTGGGAAGCAAATACATCGTCAAGGCCTCCATGGGCCACATCCGGGATTTGCCCAAGAGCCAGTTCGGCGTGGAAATCGAAAACGGCTACCAGCCGAAATACATCACCATCCGCGGCAAGGGCAACGTGCTCAAGGATCTGAAAGAAACGAGCAAAAAGGTCAAAAAGGTCTATCTCGCCGCCGACCCCGACCGGGAAGGCGAAGCCATCGCCTGGCACCTGGCCAGCTATCTGGAACTGGACGAGAACGAACCCTGCCGCGTCGTGTTCAACGAAATCACGAAGCAGGCGGTCACGGAGGCGTTCAAGTCGCCGCGCAGGATCAACATGGATCTGGTGAACGCCCAACAGGCCCGACGGGTGCTGGACCGGCTCGTCGGCTACAAGATCAGCCCGCTCCTGTGGAAAAAGGTCAAAAAAGGCCTGAGCGCCGGCCGCGTGCAGTCGGTCGCCCTTCGTCTCATCATCGACCGGGAAAACGAAATCCGCAATTTCGTCCCGCAGGAATATTGGACGATCACCGCCAGACTCGCCGCCGGCGACGCCAAATTCGAAGCGAAATTTTACGCTCTGGACGGGGAGAAAAAGGAACTCGCGAGCCAAGCGGACGTGGACGAAGTGCTCGCCCGGATGGGCGACGCGCCCTTCGTCGTGGCTGACGTCAGGGAAAAAGAACGCCTTCGCCATCCCGCCCCGCCCTTTACCACCAGCACGCTGCAGCAGGAAGCGGCGCGCAAGCTCAATTTCCGCGCCGCCCGGACGATGCAGATCGCCCAGCAACTGTACGAAGGGGTGGATCTTGGCCGCGAGGGCAGCGTCGGCCTGATCACGTACATGCGCACCGACTCCACCCGGGTTTCGCCGGTCGCCCAGGAAGAAGCCAGAGCCTACATTCTCCAGAAATTCGGCGCTCCTTACGTTCCGGACGGACCGAGGGCCTACCTGAACAAAAACGCCAACGCCCAGGACGCCCACGAGGGGATCCGGCCGACGTCCGTCATGCGGGAGCCCGAGTCGGTCAAACCGTATCTCTCCCGCGACCAATATCGTTTATACAAGCTCATTTGGGAACGATTTGTCGCCAGCCAGATGGCGTCCGCGGTGCTGGACACCATGACCGTGGACATTGCGGCGGGACCGGCGACCTTCCGGGCCGTCGGAACCAAGGTGCGCTTCCCCGGCTTCATGAAGGTGTACGTGGAAGGCACCGACGACAACACCGCCGAGGAAGACCGGCTGCTGCCGCCCCTTCAGCAGAGGCAGACGGTCAAGGCCGAAGCCGTTGAACCGAAGCAGCATTTCACCCAGCCTCCGCCCCGCTATACGGAGGCGCGCCTGGTGCGCACGCTGGAGGAACTGGGGATCGGGCGGCCCAGCACGTACGCGCCGACCCTGGAGACGATCCAGAAGCGCAATTACGTGACCATCAAGGACAAGAAGCTGGTGCCCACCGAACTGGGCGAATTGGTCAACGACCTGCTGTCCAAATTTTTCCCGGAAATTCTGGACGTGGAATTCACCGCCCACATGGAAAGCGACCTGGACGAAGTGGAAGAAGGCAAGCTGGACTGGGTCCGGGTCGTGGACGATTTCTACAAATCCTTCGAGAAGCGCCTGGCCGTCGCCGAAGGCGAAATGCGGGAAGTGGAGCTGCCGGAGGAGTTGTCGGACGAGACCTGCGACAAATGCGGACGGCCGATGGCGTACAAGACGGGCCGGTTCGGCAGGTTTCTCGCCTGCACCGGTTTTCCGGAGTGCCGCAACACGAAGCCGGTGGTCAAGTCCACGGGAGCCTCCTGCCCGGCCTGCGGGGAAGGCCAGATCCTCGAACGGCGAAGCAAGAAAGGGCGCCTGTTCTTCGGCTGCAGCAGATACCCGGCCTGCGACTTCGTGCTGTGGGACCGGCCGGTGCCAAATCCCTGTCCGAAATGCGGCGGCCTGATGGTGGAAAAGCGCGTCCGGGGCCGGCTGCAATGGTCCTGCACGGCCTGCTCGCATCAGCAGGCGGCGCCGCGGGAAGAAGCGGTCGAATGAAGGGAAACGATGAAGGTGGAAGCCGTGAGCGATGAAAGGATTTTCCCCGTCACGGTCATCGGCGCGGGGCTGGCCGGCAGCGAGGCGGCTTGGCAGATCGCCTCGCGGGGCGTGCCGGTCAGGCTGTTCGAAATGCGGCCGGAGCGGATGACGCCGGCGCATCATACGGAGCGTTTCGCCGAGCTGGTGTGCAGCAACAGCCTGCGGGCGAGCGCCCTCACCAATGCGGCCGGCGTGCTGAAGGAGGAAATGCGGCGGCTCGGGTCGCTCATCATTGCCTGTGCGGACCTGCACGCCGTGCCGGCGGGGGGAGCCCTGGCCGTGGACCGGGAACGTTTTTCCGAAGAAGTGACCCGCCGCCTTCACGGACACCCGCTGGTGACGGTCGTGCGCGAAGAGGTGACGGAGATTCCCGGCGACGGCGTCGTCATCGTCGCCACCGGTCCGCTCACCTCGCCGGCGCTTTCCGATCGCATCCGCCGCCTGATCGGCGAGGAATACCTGTATTTCTACGACGCCGCTTCGCCCATCGTGGAGAAGGATTCCATCGACATGGACAAGGTGTTCGTCGCCTCGCGGTACGGCAAAGGCGAAGCCGCCTACCTGAACTGTCCGATGACGGAAGAGGAGTTCGACGTCTTCTACGAAGCCCTCGTCACCGCGGAGACGGTGCCGCTCAAGGAATTCGAAAAGGAGATCTATTTCGAGGGATGCATGCCCATCGAGGTGATGGCCAAACGGGGAAAACAGACGGTGCTTTTCGGCCCGATGAAACCGGTGGGCCTCGTCGATCCCCGCACCGGGCGGCAGCCCTTCGCGGTCGTCCAGCTCAGGCAGGACAACGCGGCCGCCACGCTGTACAACATGGTGGGATTCCAGACCAACCTGAAGTGGGGCGAGCAGAAACGGGTGTTTTCCCTCATCCCCGGGCTGGAGCGGGCGGAATTCGTCCGTTACGGGGTGATGCACCGCAACACCTTCATCAATTCGCCCCGGGCGCTCAGGCCGACGTACCAGTTCCGGGGTCGCGACACCCTGTTTTTCGCCGGACAGATGACCGGGGTGGAAGGATATGTGGAATCGGCGGCGTCGGGACTGGTCGCCGGCGTGAACGCCGCGCGGCTGGCCCTGGGACTTGCGCCCGCCGTCTGGCCGGAGGAGACCGCCATCGGCAGCCTGGCGAGATACGTCACCTCCGCGGACCCCGGCAACTTCCAGCCGATGAACATCAATTTCGGCCTCATGCCGCCTCCGGACCGCCGGATCCGGAGCAAGAAGGAGAGAAACGAAGCGATCGCCAGACGGGCCCTGGAGCGGACCGACAGGTTCGCCGCCGAGCTGGCGGCGCAAGCGGGAGGCGTGCGCGCATGAACGGGACGTTTCACGGCACCACCATCTGCGCCGTCCGCCACAATGGCAAGGGCGCCATCGCCGGCGACGGCCAGGTGACCTTCGGCAACCAGCTGGTGATGAAGCACGGCGCCAAGAAGGTGCGGCGCCTTTACGGCGGCCGCGTGGTGGCCGGCTTCGCCGGGTCGGTGGCGGATGCGGTCACCCTGTTCGAGAAATTCGAGGGCAAACTGGAGGAGCACCGCGGCCATCTGCAGCGCGCCGCCGTGGAACTGGCGAAGGATTGGCGGTCGGACCGGGTGCTGAGGCGCCTGGAGGCGATGCTGATCGTCATGGACGCCGGCGGGCTTCTTCTCATTTCCGGCGGAGGCGAGGTCATCGAACCCGACGACGGCATTCTCGCCATCGGTTCGGGAGGCGGCTACGCGCTGGCAGCGGCGCGGGCCCTGAAGCGCCACGCGCCGGAGATGGGGGCGCGGGAAATCGCGGAAGCGGCCCTGCGCGTGGCGGGGGAAATCTGCGTGTTTACGAACGACCGGATCGTGGTGGAAGAAATCTGAACGTCAAGGAGGGGGTCCGATGAGCGATGCCCTGACCCCTCGTCAGATTGTGGCGGAGCTCGACAAATACATCGTCGGCCAGAAACAGGCGAAGCGTTCGGTGGCCATCGCCCTGCGCAACCGTTACCGGCGCAGCCGGCTTCCCGAGGCGCTGCGCGACGAAGTCACCCCGAAAAATATTCTCATGATCGGCCCCACCGGCGTGGGCAAGACGGAAATCGCCCGCCGGCTTGCCAGGCTGGTGAACGCGCCCTTCGTGAAGGTGGAAGCGACAAAGTTCACCGAGGTTGGCTACGTCGGCCGCGACGTGGAATCCATGGTGCGGGATCTCGTGGAAACGGCGATCCGCATGGTGAAGGAAGAGCGGGAGGAGAAAGTGCGCCCGCAGGCGGAGCGGGCGGCCAACGACCGCCTGGCGGCCCTGCTCGTGCCGTCGCCGTCCCGCTCCAGGCCGCAGCGCAACCCGCTGGAGATGTTGTTTGGCGCCCACCAGCCGACAGCCGAGGAACCCGAACCGGCGGATCCCGCTCTGCTTGAAAGGCGGCGCGAAGTCCGGCGGAAACTGGAAACCGGGGAACTGGAGCGGGAGATGGTGGAAATCGAAGTGGAGGAAACCGCCACCCCGCTGCTGGACATGTTCTCGATACAGGGCCAGGACCAGCTCGGGTACAACATGCAGGAGCTCTTCGGGCACCTGCTTCCGAAGCGGCGCAAAAAACGCCGGCTGACCGTCCGCGAGGCGCGCAAGGCGCTCATCCAGGAGGAAGCCGCGAAGCTGATCGATATGGACGACGTCATCAGCGAGTCGCTGCGCCGCGCCGAACAGTCGGGCATCATTTTCATCGACGAGATCGACAAGATCGCCAGTTCCGGACACGGCCACGGTCCCGACGTGTCGCGCGAGGGCGTGCAGCGCGACATTTTGCCGATCGTGGAAGGCTGCACGGTGATGACCAAGTACGGTCCGATCAAGACCGACCATATCCTGTTCATCGCCGCCGGCGCTTTCCACATGAGCAAGCCTTCGGACCTGATTCCGGAGCTGCAGGGGCGGTTTCCGATCCGCGTGGAACTGTCCAGCCTGACGGACGAGGATTTCATCCGCATCCTGACGGAACCCGAAAACGCCCTGACGAAACAGTACGCCGCGCTGCTTGAGACGGAAGGCGTCCGGATCCGTTTCACCGACGCGGCGATCGCGGAAATCGCCCGCATGGCCCAGGAAGTGAACCGCAACACCGAAGACATCGGGGCCCGCCGGCTTCACACCCTGCTGGAAAAATTGCTTGAAGACGTGTCCTTTGAAGCCCCCGATCTTCATCTCGAAGAACTGGAAATCACGGCGGAATACGTGAGGGAAAAACTGTCCGGCGTGGTCGGCAACCGCGACCTCAGCCAATACATTCTGTGACCGGTCCGGAGGAATTTGCGAGATGACTTTGCTGGAAAAAGTCCGCACGCTCAACCGGCTGCTCCAGAAAGCCGCCGGCAAGCCCGTCAATTTCCGCGAAATGGCGGAAGTGCTGCGGGAGACGGTAAAAAGCGACGTGTTTGTGGTCAGCCGAAAGGGGAAGGTGCTCGGTTCGGCCTGTTCCCCCGAGTTCCAGCTGGCCTGGCTGGAACGGACGGAGAACGGGGAGCTGCGCTTCTCCCGGGAGACGAACGAACAATTTTTGCGCGTGACCGATACGGTCACGGGCCGGGATCCGAACGGGACGCCCATCCTTACGGACGGGGCGTTCGCGGGGATGATGACGGCGATCGTGCCCATCACGGGCGGAGGCGAGCGCCTTGGCACGCTGCTGCTCGTACGGCGGGACGAAAACTTTGGCGAGGAAGATCTGATTCTGGCGGAGTACGGCGCCACCATCGTGGGCATGGAAATCCTGCGCGAACGGGCCGAAGAGCGGGAACAGGAAGCGCGCAACCGCGCCGTGGTGGCCGTGGCCGTCCGTTCCCTTTCGTTCAGCGAACTGGAAGCCGCCCAGCACATGTTCGAGGCTCTGGAAGGCCGGGAAGGGCTGCTCGTCGCCTCCAAGATCGCGGACCGCTACGGCATCACCCGCTCGGTCATCGTCAACGCCCTTCGCAAGCTGGAAAGCGCGGGTACCATCGAATCGCGTTCCCTCGGCATGAAGGGCACCTATATCCGGATTCTCAATCCCTATCTCTTGCAGGAACTGAAAATCGGCGATGATACCAAAGACCTCCCCTGATCCCCGAAATGTCCGATGCCGGACTTATTTTTGTGAGACGCCAGACCCCGGGAAAACGGGGCTTTTTTCTTATTGTCTAATGCGAACGCATGTTGGATGATAATCCTTAGATTTTTTTCATTTTCGATAAAACTCGACGTTATTGGCTACGAAAAAATAATTATCGGCAAGGTTTATTGTTTTTTTTATAGGCGGTCGTCGCGAAAATCAAAAACTCTTGGTGAATGAAGAAGGATTATGGTGGATCAATGTGGAATAAGCATGAGGGATAAGACACCGGTCACATGAAAGTGGTCTCATTTTTCCGAGGCACGAGAGGGGGAGGCAAATTGGACTTACCCGGAGGAGCTTCGTTCGAACGGCTGGTCGGAGCCCTTCATGCGGCTTCCCTGCGCCAGCAGGTCCTGGCGAACAACATCGCCAATGCGGATGTGCCCAATTTCAAGAGGTCGGAAGTCGTGTTCGAGGAACTCCTGGCGGAGAAGCTTGGCGCGAGGCCGGATAAGAAACTTCCTCTGCGGACGTTCTTGCCGGGCCACATGCCGGGCCGCGCTCCCGCGCCTCAGCCCCGGGTGGTGACGGACCGGTCCACAACGCTGAACCATAACGGCAACAACGTCGACATCGACCGGGAAATGGCGCTTCTGGCGGCGAACCAGCTCCGGTACAACCTGTACGTGCAACAGATCGACCACGAGATCCGCATGCTGCGGCTCGGCATAACGGGGAGGTAGATGAGGCTTGAAGCTCGGCGGTTTTGACATCAGCGCGTCGGCACTTACGGCCCAGCGCCTGCGCATGGACGTCATCGCCTCCAACATCGCCAATGCGGAAACGACGCGCGCATCCTTCGAAAACGGAAAACCCGTGCCTTACCGGCGAAAAATGACGGTCATGGAGCCGATCCGGGCCGATTTCCGCGACGTGCTGAACGGCAAACTGGCGACGAAAGGCGTGCGCGTCACGCGGATCGCGGAAGATCCCTCGCCGTTCAAGCAGGTCTACAATCCCACCCATCCCGATGCGGATGAAAACGGCATGGTCAGCATGCCCAACGTCGATCTCATCAAGGAAATGGTCGACCTGATTTCGGCCACCCGTTCCTACGAAGCGAACGTGACGGCGCTGAACACGAGCAAAGCCTTGTTCATGAAGTCCCTGGAAATCGGTCGCCAGTGACCGGAACACCACTGATTCCACCGGGAGGAAAGGCGAACCATGATTGATCCCGCTTCCCTTGCATCCGTCGGCTTGCCGGCCAAACTGCAGGATCGCGTCCGCGCGGAAACGACGCCGGCCGAGGCGACGGAAAGCTTCGCCGATTACCTGAAAAAAGCGCTGGACCAGGTCGCCGCCGCGGAACATGAGGTCCATCGCGTCAACGACCTGTTCATCATCGGAGAAGCCGACGTCAACGACGTCATGCTTGCCGCAGCCAAAGCGGAGCTCAGCCTGAGGCTCACCGCCGAGGTCCGAAACAAGGTCATCGAAGCCTATCAGGAAATCATGCGGATGCAGCTGTAATTCCTGATTCCGCCGGTTGAACTCCCGTTGCGGCAAGTCCTGTTGGCGAGGTGGCGTAATTGAACGAGAGATGGCTGCAGGTTCGCGACAGACTTCTCGCCTTCTGGAACCAATACAATCGGAAGCAAAAAACCGTGCTTGCCGTGACCGCGGTCCTGCTGCTTGTTGTGATCATCGTCCTCATCTATCTGCTGACGCGAACCGAATACGAGGTCGCGTTTCAGAACCTGGACAACAATGACGCCGCAGCCATTATCGAACATCTGGAAGGCGCCGGCGTATCCTACCGCCTCCTGAACGGCGGGACGGCCATCGCCGTTCCGAGCGCCGTCGCCGACCGCGTGCGGGTGGACGTGGGCGCGCAGGGCCTGATCCAAAGCGGTTCCATCGGTTTCGCCGAACTCAGCCGCTCCTCTTCGGCCCTGGGCATGACCGACCAGGAGTTCCGGGTCCGGTACCGCAACATGCTGAACGGCGAAATCCAGCAGCTCCTCGAAGGCATGACCGGCGTGCAGCGGGCGAAAGTGCTGGTCACCTTGCCCGAGGAAAGCGTGTTCTTAAACCAGGAAGAAAGGGAACGGGCGCTGGCGTCCGTGCAGCTGACCCTGAAACCGGGATTCAGGCCGACCCAGGAACAGATCGACAGCTATTTCAACCTGGTCAAAACGTCGGTGCCCAACTTACATATCGAGGACATCACCATCACCAGCCAATACGAGGAACTGCAACCTTCCGCAAGGCTTCTGGGCGCGGGCGGTTCGAGCGGCGTCGCGGACACCCAGATGGAAATCCGCCGGCAATTCGAAAACGACATGAAGCGCAACATCCAGACGTTCCTCGGACGGATTGTCGGCATTGAAAACATGGTGGTCAGCGTCGCGGCGGCGCTCAACTTCGACCGGAAAGTGACCCAGGAGCAGCTGGTGCAGCCGCTGGCGAACAACGACAATCGCGGCATCGTGGTCAGCGAACAGAACACGATGAGCACGTTCCAGGGCACGGACGGACAGCCCGGCGGCGTCGTGGGAACGGGACTGACGGACATCCCCAATTACCCGGCGGCCGGAGGCTCCGGCACGACCGTGTCCGAGGAAACGAGCAGCACGATCAACTACGACTACAACCGCATCATCAACAACATCGAATACGGCCCTTACCGGGTCATGGATCTGGCGGTCAGCGTGGCCATCGATTCCGGCGCCGTCACGCCGGAATCGCTCGCCAACATCGAGCAGATGCTCATCCAGTTTGTGCGCACGCAGCTGGCCGAGTCCGGCCTGGATCTTTCGAACCAGGCCCTTGCCGAACGCGTATCCGTATTTGCGCAGGAATTTACCCAGCCGCCTCCGGAGCCGGCCAATTTCTTCGCCGTCTGGTGGCCGGCCCTTCTGGCCGGGCTCGCCGCGGTGGGCGCCGTGGCGGCGGCGATGGCGTACCGCCGGCGCCGGCAGAGAAGGCTGGCCGCGGAAGCGCAGGCCCTGGCGGCCGCCCAGGACGAGCATGCCCTCGAACTGGAACTCATCCGCAACGAAAACATGGTGCGCAGGCAGCTGGAGCATCTGGCCAAGACCAAACCCGAAGACTTCGTCAGTCTGCTCAGGACCTGGCTTGTTGATGAATAGGAGTGGGTGTGATGGCGAGAGCTGTTCATCAATTGTCCGGAAGACAGAAGGCCGCCATCCTTCTCATCACCTTGGGGCCCGAAGTTTCCGCCCAGGTGTTCAAGCACCTGCGGGATGACGAAATTGAACAGCTGACGCTGGAAATCGCCAACGTCCGCAAGGTCGACAGCGAAGAAAAGAACGCGATCCTGACGGAATTCCACCAGATCTGCGTCGCGCAGGAATTCCTCACCCAGGGCGGCATCGCTTACGCGAAGGAGATTCTGGAAAAAGCCCTCGGCCCGGCCAAAGCCATGGAAATCCTGAACCGGCTGACCGCCACCCTGCAGGTGCGGCCGTTCGACTTTGCGCGCAAGGCGGAACCGATGCAAATCCTCAACTTCATTCAAAATGAAAACTCCCAGACGATTGCGCTGGTGCTGTCCTATCTCCGCCCCGACCAGGCTTCGGCGGTGCTGTCGTCCCTGCCGCCGGAGAAGCAGGCGGACGTGGCCCGGCGCATCGCTCTGATGGACAGCACATCGCCCGAAGTGATCGCCCAGATCGAGCGGGTGCTGGAGCAGAAGCTGTCCACCACCGTCACGCAGGATTACACGAGCGCCGGCGGCATCGAGGCGATCGTCCAGATTCTCAACGGCGTCGACCGCAGCACGGAACGGACGATCCTCGATTCCCTCGAGATCCAGGACCCCGAGCTGGCGGAAGAAATCAAGAAGCGCATGTTCGTCTTCGAGGATATCGTCACGCTGGACAACCGCTCCATCCAGCGGATCATCCGCGAAGTCGACAACCAGGATTTGCAGCTGGCCCTCAAGGTGGCCAGCGAGGAAGTGCGGGAAGCCATTTTCCGCAACATGTCGAAGCGGATGGCGGAGACGTTCCGGGAAGAGATGGAATACATGGGGCCGGTGCGCCTGCGCGACGTGGAAGAGGCGCAGACGCGCATCGTCGCGACGATCCGCAGGCTGGAAGAAGCGGGCGAAATCATCATAGCCCGCGGAGGAGGCGACGATATCATTGTCTAACCTCTACAAGTCTTCCCAGGTCATCACCCTCGAGGAGCTCAAGCGGCTGGAGGTCGAGCGCCGCCTGCAGGCGTCCCTGCGCCGCGGGGCGCAGGACGGCGGGACCGGGCCGGACGGCGGAGGAATTTTGCCCCCGGATGTCGAAGCAGAAAGAGATCGGTTGTTCCGGGACGCGGAGCGGCTCGCCGCGCAGATCCTTGAGGAGGCCAGGGAAGAGGCGGAGCGGCTGAAGGCGGCCGCGCAGGCGGAAATCGAAGCCTGGTGGCAGTCGCGCCGCGAGGAGGACGCCGCCCGCACGGAGGAAGCAAGGCGGGCCGGCCATGAGGAAGGATACCGGGAAGGCCTCCGCCTTGCGGAGGAGGAAGTCCGGCGGCAGTGGGAAGAACGGCTCGCCCAGGCCAGGGAACTGGTAGAGCAAGCGTACCAGGCCAAAGAACGCATCATCGGCGAGGCGGAGCGTTTTCTGGTGGACCTGGCTTGCGGCATCGCCGGCAAAATCGTCGGCAAGCAGCTGGCGGATTCTCCGGAATTGGCCCTCAAGCTGATCACCGAAGCGCTTGCCCGCCGGAAGGAGCAGGGCGCCATCACCCTGTGCGTGGCGCCGGACCAATTCGCCTTTGTCCACGCCTCCAGGGACGAACTGGCTTCGGTCATCGATTCCCAGGCCGAACTCCAAATCGTGCCCGATCCGGCGGTAAAAAACGGCGGCTGCATCGTCCGTTCGTCCTTCGGCAGCATCGATGCGCGGGTGGACACGCAACTTGCGGCAATCCGCGAAGCGCTCCTCCAGGTGGCCGCGGCGGATGAAGAAGCGGGGGAACGCGATGGCGGTCAGGACGCTTGACGCGGGCCGGTATCTGGAGGCGCTCAAGAACATCGATCCCATCCGGATCAACGGCAAGGTCATCCAGGTGATCGGGCTGACGGTGGAATCCGAAGGTCCCGACGCCAGCATCGGCGACGTCTGCCTGATCCATCCGGTCAAGGGCGGCAAGCCTGTTCCCGCGGAAGTCGTGGGCTTTCGCAACAACCGGGTGTTGCTCATGCCGCTCGGCGACCTGCAGGCCATCGGCCCGGGCAGCGACGTGGTGGCGACCGGACGGCCGCTGACCATTCCCGTCGGCACGGAACTCCTGGGCAAGGTGCTGGACGGCCTGGGCCGGCCGCTGGACGGCAGCCGGTTGCCGGCGGGGCTGCCGCGGTATTCGACGCACAATGCGCCGGGCAATCCGCTGCAGCGGCCGCTCATCCGGGAACCCATCGGCGTGGGGATCCGTTGCATCGACGGACTGCTGACGGTGGGAAGAGGACAGCGGGTCGGCATCTTTTCCGGTTCCGGCGTCGGCAAGAGCACGCTGCTCGGGATGATCGCCCGGCACACCGCCGCCGATGTGAACGTCATCGGTCTGATCGGCGAACGCGGCCGGGAAGTGCTCGAATTCATCGAGCGGGACCTCGGGCCGGACGGGCTGGCCCGGTCGGTGGTGGTGGTGGCGACAAGCGACCAGCCGGCGCTCATCCGGATCAAGGGAGCCCTCATCGCGACGGCCATCGCCGAGTATTTCCGCGACCGCGGCCTGAACGTCATGCTGCTCATGGATTCCCTCACGCGCTATGCCATGGCGTTGCGCGAGGTGGGACTGGCCATCGGCGAACCGCCGGCCACAAGGGGTTACACGCCGTCGGTGTTCGCCGCGCTCCCCAAACTCCTGGAGCGGGCGGGGACCAGCGCCGCCGGATCGATCACCGCCTTCTACACCGTGCTGGTGGACGGGGATGACCTGAACGAACCGATCTCCGACGCGGTGCGGGGCATTCTCGACGGCCACATCGTGCTGGACCGCAGACTGGCCAACAAGGGACATTTTCCGGCCATCGACGTGCTGGCCAGCGTCAGCCGGCTGATGAAGGACATCGTTTCGCCCGAGCAGATGGAAGCCGCATCCCGGCTGAAACAGCTGCTGGCCGTCTACCGGGAAGCGGAAGATCTCATCCATATCGGCGCCTATCAAAGGGGCAGCAATCCGGACATCGACGCGGCGATCGAATATATCGACCGGATCAACGCGTACACGAGGCAGGAAGTCGACGAGAAGGTGTCGTTTGAAGAAGCGCGGGAGCGCCTGATCACCGAGTTCCGGAAAGGATGAGAAGAGCAGTCATGCGATTCCGTTATCCCTTTCAGAAAATCGTCGATTTGAAGAGCGGCGAGAAATCGATGGCCGAATGGGCCTACGCCGCCGCGCTCGGCGAGCTTCACGCGGAAGAAGAGCGGCTCGCCCGGCTGGTGCGGGAAAGGGAGGAGGCGGCGGGCCGCCTGGAAGAGGAAGTTTCCCGCCCGGTTCCGCTGGCGCGGCTCCGGCAGATGGAAGCCTACGTCCTGGTGCTCGACTCGCGCATCCGCAGCCAGACCGAAGCCGTCCGGCGCGCGGAAGAGGTCGTGCGGGAACGGCTGCGGCGGCTGGCGGACAAGATGGTCGATGAAAAAGTGTGGCTGAACCAGCGGGAAAAGGCGTGGGAGCGTTTCCGGCTGGAGTGGAACCGGAAGGAGCAGAAGGAGCTGGACGATCTGGCGGCGGTCAAGGCCGCCCGCGCCGCGCGCGTCTGAGCGGCGCGGCGGTCGGAAATCCGCCGGACGCACGGCGGGCGAAAACGTTTAGACCGCGTCAGGCCGGGGAAACGGGGGGGAAGATCGTGGCGGAAGCGAAGGCGGAAAAAGACGGAGCCGGATGGCTGGAACGCATCCTTTTTCTGATCACGCCCGTTTTGTTCACGGCCTTGCTCCTCGGCATCCTGCTTCTGATTTTTGACATGGACCTCAGAAGTCAAGCGCTGGATTTCGGCCGCAAGATTCCGGTGGTCGGCAAATGGTTGCCGGAGCCTGCGGCCGGGGAAACGCCTCGGACGCCGGAGGAGACGGCCGCGCGGAACGCCCGGGAGCGCATCCGCGAGCTGGAAGCGATGCTGGCCGAGCGGGAGGAAACGCTGCGGCAATCCGTCGAAACGACACGCCGGCAGGAGGCGGAAATCGCCGAACTGCGCGCGCAGGTGGAGGAGCTGAACGCCAGCCTTGCGGACAGGGCCATCACCACGGCGGAATACGAAGCGCGCATCCGTTCCCTCGCCGAGATGTACGCCAGAATGACGCCCAGCAGGGCGGCGCCGATTCTGGAAAACATGACGGCGGAAGAAGCGGCGCTGGTGCTCGAATACATGCCCGAGGCGACGCGCGGTCGCATCCTTGAGCGGATGAACCCGCAGCGGGCCGCGGAACTGACGGCCATGCTCAAGGACCGCTTTCCCGTGGAGGAACGGCAGCTGTCGGCTCTCCAGGCTCGCGTGCGCGAACTGGAAGAGCGGCTGTTGGACACCGGGCTGGTCCTGGAGGCCGAGGAACTGGGCGGCACGTTCGCGTTCATGGATGCCGGACAGGCCGCCGCGCTGATCCTCGAGATGGCCGGAAACAACCGCAACAAGGCGCTCTATATCCTGGCAAGCATGGACAACGCGACCCGCAGCCAGGTGGTGGGCGCCATGACGGCCAGGGACAGCCAGACGACGGCGTCCCTCGTGGCGGAGCTCATTCCGTCCGGTACGTGAAGAGAAGGTCCGCCTGAAAACACGGCTTAAGTCATATGCCCATACGGCGGAACCTGCCTGTGAAAGGAGGTGAAAAACATGCGTGCGGACATGCATCTGGTTCTGGCGGCGAACGCCGCCGCGCCCGCGGTTCGGCAGGACTTGGCGGCCGCCAGAGGAGCGGCGCCGCAGACGGAGTTCTCCCGGATGCTCGCCGGTCTGATCCAGGGCGGCGCGCAGGAAGACGGCGCGGGCGGAAGCGGCATGCCCTTGCCGTCTGCCTTGTGGCGGATCCTGGCGCCAAACGCCGGCTTCTCTTCGGCTCCCGGCCTTGCGGCGATGCCGTGGCTTGGTTTCCGGACCGATCCGTCGGCGGGGCTTGCCGGAACCGCGGAAGGCGACGCTTTCCTTGCGGCGCTGCGCGAATGGGCCGACGGGTTGTTGCGTCTCCTGGGTCTGGCGGATGAAGAAACGGCCGGCCGGCCGTCGGCAGACGCGTCGGTTTTGCCGGAGGGAATGACGCCGGATGTTCTGGTGACGCTGCTTGCCGCGCTGGGGATCGGGCAGACGGGCGCCACGGCGGAAGACGGTCCGTTTGACACCCGCGCCGCGGCTCAAGGAGCGCGTTTGCAGGAAATTTTGGCCGCTTTGGCGAAGTCTCCCGGCGGGGCGGAACTGGCGAAGACGCTGCGGCTTTTGCTTCAGCAGGGGCAGCCGGCGGTTTCAGGTACCGGTTCGCCGGCGGAGGAGCTTCAGCAGCTTGTGTCCCTGGCGAAATCCGCGGGTCAGGGGAACCTCCCGGCGTCGCCGGCCGGCGGCGAAGGGACGGCACAGCTTCCCGGCGGGAACGCGCAAACGGCGCAGACCCCCTTGCGCCCGGCGGAAGTGCCGCATTCCGCGCCGATCTTGCGGGACGAAGCGCAGCAGCCGGCTTCCCGGACGCAGGTGGTTGTGCTCTCCCGCGGCGAGGGCCAGGGAGAAGGCGCTTCGCGCCTGGCCGGCCGGACGGCGGCATTGCCCGCGGGGGCCGAATCGCCGGCGGAAAACGGTCCCGTTCCGGTCTGGATGCTGCGCGGCCTGAGCGAGGCAGTCCAGCCGGAAAGAGCGGAACAGCCGCCGAAAATTCCCGTGCAACGGCTGGTGGACCAGCTTGCGCCCTTCCTGGTGAAGAAGCTTGCGCTGCATGGCGCAAACGGCGTCACCGAGGCGCGCATCTCGCTCCATCCCGAGCACCTCGGTCACGTGGACATCCGCCTGTCGCTGCAAAATGGCGTGCTGACGGCCCAGTTCGTCACCGTCACCGGCATGGCCAAGGAAATGCTGGAAGCGCAGATGGTCCAGCTCAAGGCGGCGCTCCAGGTGCACGGCCTGCAGGTGGAGCGGATGGAAGTGGTCCAGCAATCGCCTTCGGGCTCCGTGCTCGCCCACATGCAGCATCAGGGACGGCAGCAGGGTTCCGGTGACGGGCGTCACGGAACGTTCCGCGAAGAACGGGGCGCCGGATACCGCGAAGCGTCGGAGTTCGAGGCGGCCCTTGAACGGTCCGCGATCCTGCAGGACATTTACGGCAGCTCGATCAATCTGACCGCCTGATGCGGCGCCGGCAAGGAGGTGGCGACAGTGGCCGGCTACACGACCGGCACGCAGAACGTCTGGCCGCATTATTCGTCGCAAAACGTGCAGCGGGCGACGCGGACGCCGCAACAGGAACTTGGCAGGGAACAGTTTCTGCGTCTCCTGGTGACCCAGCTCGCCAACCAGGATCCGCTCGAGCCGATGCAGGACCGCGAGTTCATCGCCCAGATGGCGCAATTCACCGCCCTGGAGCAAATGATGAACGTCGCGAAGGAACTGAATGCCCTGCGCCAGTCGGCGGCGCTTTCCGCCAATCTGATCGGCATGGAGATCGGTTGGACGGAACGGGATGACACCGGCGCGATCGTTGAAAGGAAAGGCGTCGTGGATTCCATCGTGGTCCGAAACGGCGAAGTGTACGCGAAGGTCGGCGATGCGGAAATCAAGGCCGACGACATCGTGTACGTCGGGCGTCCGGCGACGACGCCGGAAGAGCCGGAAGAGCCGCCCTCGGACGAGCCGGAGGACACGGCGGCCGAAGCGCCCGCGGAAGCGGGTGAGGACGCATGAACGATCGCTGGTGGCCGGGGCATTTGCCCATCGGGCAGACGGGCAGGGTAACCGGAGGCTATCCGGTTACGAAGCCGCGCAGCGCGCCGGCGGATGCGAAAGAGCCGTCTTTCCGCGAAATCCTGCAACAGACGCAGCTCAAGTTCAGCCAGCATGCGGAGCAGCGCCTCAGGCAACGCGGCATCCACTTCGGACCGGAACAGCTGGGCGAAATCGCCCGGGCCGTGGATCAGGCCGCGGCCAAGGGGGCGAGGGATTCCCTGGTGCTGTACCGCGACGTGGCCATGATCGTCAGCGTGCCGAACCGCACCGTGGTGACGGCGATGGACGGAGCGTCCATGAAAGAACACGTATTCACGCAAATCGACAGCGCCGTCATCGTTCGATAATGCAAGGGTGATTTCCGGATTTCATCATCCGGGAACGGGCCGGACCTGAAAAGGGGGCCCGGGGCCGCGGAACGACGGAAGCGGCCTGACCTCACAAACGAGGAGGGTTTTTCCGAATGATACGTGCGATGTATTCCGGCGTATCCGGAATGCGCGGTTTTCAGGTCAAACTTGACGTTATTGGCAACAACATCGCCAACGTCAACACCGTGGGCTTCAAGTCCGGACGGGTGATGTTCAAGGACATCCTGAGCCAGTCGATGGCCGGAGCCACCGCGCCGGTGGAAGGCGAAACGGGGGGCGTCAACCCCAAACAGGTGGGCCTTGGGGTGACGGTGTCCGCCATCGATACGCTGCATCTGCCGGGCAGCGCCATGACCACCAACAATCCGCTCGATCTGCGCATCGACGGCGACGGCTTCTTCGTCCTTTCTCCGACGGGCGACGCCGACGGGCCGCTGTATCTGACGCGGGCCGGCAATTTCCTCATTGACGGCAACCGGCAGCTGGTGAACGCCGACGGCCTGTTCGTCCTGTCGACGGACGGAGCGCCCATCATCATTGACGAAGGAATCACTTCCATCTCCATCGGGATGGACGGATCCGTGCTGGGCGTTGACGACACAGGCGCGGTGGTGGAAATCGCGCAGATCGGACTGGCGCTCGTGGTGAACCCGGGCGGGCTGGAGAAAGTGGGCAGCAACCTGTATAGGCTGACGGTCAACGCGAATCCGGACGGCGAACTGGGGGACCTGCTTCCGCCCAACTCGGCGGAAGACGGCACCGGAGCCATCATTGCCGGGCAGCTTGAAATGTCCAACGTGGATCTGACCGTCGAATTTACCGAAATGATCATCGCCCAACGCGGATTCCAGGCCAACTCCCGAATCATCACCACGTCCGACGAAATCTTGCAGGAAGTCGTCAATCTGAAGCGTTAATGAGTAAGTAGCGCAGCCATCCGTCAGACCGCGGGGGAGGAGGGTTCCTCCTCCTCCGGCGGTGCGGGAGGGATCCCCATGATCCAGGTCACCCGGCTGAACGGGAGCCGGTTCCACCTGAACGCCCTGATGATCGAGACGGTGGAAGAAACGCCGGATACGCTCATCACGCTGGTCAACGGAAAAAAATACATCGTCACCGAAAGCGCTTCGGATGTGATTCGATCCGTTCAGCAATATCTGCGTTCTGTCGGACTCCACGGAGCGGCGGCGGTGCCGTATCCTCCGGATGATGCCGACAAGGAAGGAGCAATGTCATGAAACGAACGTGGCCTTGGCTGGTTTCGCTGCTGTTGGCCATCTCGCTGATCGCCGTCGTCGTCGTCATCCTCTGGAACCAGAGCGGCCTTTTCACCCCGCGGGAAGGAGCGCTGGCCCAGTCCGAGCCGCTGTCGGCGGATGAATTGCTCGCCGTCACATCCGAATTGACCGATATCCGGACGAACATCGCCGATCCGGACTATGTCGTCGTCATCGATCTGTCGTTCCGCCTGGACAGCAAGAAGACCCGGGAAGCGTTCGACAAGATCAAGGACGTCGAAATCCGGCCCATCGTCAACAAGGCGCTCTGGCAGATGAGTCCCGAGGAACTGTCGAGCGTCGCCGGCAAGGACAAACTGATTTCGCAAATCATCAACGCCATCAATCCGGTGCTGGCGGCGATCGCCAACGGCAAACTGACCAAGGTGGAAATCACGAACTTCATCATGACGCCGATCTGACGGTCCGGCCGGCACGTCATCGGAAGGGGGGAACGCCAAGTGGTGGACGTTCTTTCGCAGAGCGAGATAGACGCGCTCTTGGCCGCGCTGTCGTCCGGCGAAATGGATGCGGAAGAACTGAAGCGGGAAGAGCAGCAGCGGAAAATCCGCGTGTACGATTTCAAGCGCGCCGTCCGGTTTTCCAAGGACCACCTGCGCAGCCTGACCCGCATCCACGAAAACTTCGCGCGCTACCTGACCACGTACTTCTCCGCGCAGCTGAGAACGTTCGTGCAGATCAACGTCGTGCAGGTGGAACAGCTGCCTTACGACGAATTCATCCGTTCCATCCCGAAGATGACGATTCTGAACATCTTCGAGGCGGAACCGCTGGAAGGCCGCATGGTGCTGGAAGTGCACCCGAACGTCGCCTTTGCCATGCTTGACCGCCTGCTCGGCGGGATGGGCGTCGCGCCCGCCAAGATCACTTCGCTGACGGAGATCGAAACCATCATCCTGGAGCGCATGTTCGGCCGCGCGCTGGCGACGCTGCAGGAAGCCTGGAAAACGGTGATCGATCTGACCATCCGGCTCGAAACGCTGGAAACGAATCCGCAGTTCATGCAGATCGTTTCGCCGAACGAAACCATCGCGCTCATCTCGATGAGCACGAAAATCGGCGACACCACGGGCATGATCAACCTCTGTATCCCGCATGTGGTGATCGAACCGATCATGCCGAAGCTGTCGGTGCACCACTGGTTCGTATCGCAGAAAAAATCGCGGGCTCCGGAAGAAGTGGAGATGCTGGAGCAGCGCGTCACCAAGGCGAAACTGCCGATCGTGGTGGAGCTGGGCACTTCCTGGATCACCGTGCAGGAATTTCTCAACCTCTCGGTCGGCGACGTGATCGCGCTGGACAAGACCGTCGGCGAGAAGCTCAACATCAGGGTGGGAGAAAGGGTGAAATATCTGGGCAGTCCGGGAACGGTACGTGACCGCATGGCCGTCCAGATCGACGAGATCGTAACCGAGGATGTGGAGGAGGAAGACGATGACGGGTAAGGACTATCTGTCGCAGGAGGAAATCGACGCGCTTTTGCGTCAGAACTCCGCGGATGACAGCGAGGAAGGCAAGGAAATCACGGATATCAACGACGTGCTTACGCCGCTGGAACAGGACGCCCTTGGCGAGATCGGAAATATCACGTTTGGCAGCGCGGCCACCGCGCTTTCGACCCTGCTGGGGAAAAAGGTGGAAATCACCACGCCGCACGTGTCCCTCATCCACCGGAACAAGCTGGAGGATGAGTTTCCGAAACCCCACGTGGCGGTGCACGTCAGCTATCTGGAGGGTTTCGAGGGCGTAAACGCGCTGATCATCCGCACCTCGGACGCGGCGGTCATCGCGGACCTCATGCTGGGCGGGGACGGCCACCCGAAGGACACGGAGCTGAACGAAATCCACATCAGCGCCGTCCAGGAAGCGATGAACCAGATGATGGGCTCCGCCGCCACGTCCATGTCCACGATCTTCAACCGGCTGGTCAACATCTCGCCGCCGGGCATCGTCATCATGGACGCGTCCAAGGGCATCGGACTGTCCAGCATCCCCGAAGGGGACATCCTGATCAAGATCTCGTTCCGGCTGACCATCGAAGATCTGGTCGATTCCACCATCTTGCAGCTCCAGACGATTCCGTTCGCCAAGGAACTGGTGGCTTCGCTGATGGGCTCGACGCAATCGCAGCCGGAACCTGCGCCGGCCGCCGCGGGAGTTTCGTCCCCGCCGCCGGCACCGGCCGCGGCGGGCGCATCCCGGCCGGAACCCGTCATGTCCGGGGCGGCGTACGGCGGACAGGCCGGAGGGCCCGCGGGCGGGCCGCCGGGAGGCCCGGCGGGCGGACCGATGGAAGGACCGCCGGCCGGACAGCCTCATACGTACGGCGCCATGACCCGGAACGTCAGCGTCCAGCCGGTGCAGTTCGGCAGCATCGGCGGCGGGGGCTATCCGCAGGCCGAACAGACCAACCTGGATCTGCTTTTGGACATTCCCTTGAAGGTCACCGTCGAACTCGGAAGGACGCACAAGCAGATCAAGGAGATCCTGGAGCTGTCGCAGGGGTCCGTCATCGAACTTGACAAGCTGGCCGGCGAACCCGTGGACATCCTGGTCAACAACAAGCTGATCGCCAAGGGTGAAGTGGTGGTCATTGACGAAAACTTCGGTGTCCGCGTCACCGATATCATCAGCCAATGGGACCGCATCCAGAAAATCTAGGCCATAAAGATCACGAACCAGATCCGTTGGGGGGAGACCGCACATGGGGAAACGCATTCTTATCGTCGATGACGCGGCTTTCATGCGCATGATGATTCGTGACATTCTCACCAAAAACGGCTACGAAGTCGTCGGGGAAGCCCAGGACGGCATCCAGGCGATCGAGCGGTACAAGGAACTTCAACCCGATCTCGTGACCATGGACATCACGATGCCGGAGATGGACGGGATCACCGCCCTCAAGGAAATCCGCAAGGTGGACGCCAACGCCAAGGTGATCATGTGCTCCGCCATGGGCCAGCAGGCGATGGTCATCGATGCCATCCAGGCCGGAGCCAAGGATTTCATCGTCAAGCCGTTCCAGGCGGATCGCGTGATTGAAGCGATCAAGAAGACCATTGGCTGACGGCGAAGGAGAACGGACCATGCCCGCTCTCCCGGTAGCTGCGGAAGAGGCGTACCCGAGCTTCGCCTGGGAAGTGCTTTGGGTCATCTTCGTCCTTGTCGTGGTCGTTGCGGCCATGTTGTGGCTGCTAAGGCTTCTGGCCAGGAGGGGACGCGGATTCTGGGCCAGCCGGTCCATGCGGCATCTGGGCGGCATGGCGCTGGGGACGAACAAATCGATCCAGGCGGTGGAATGGAACGGCCGCATCTATGTGCTCGGAGTCGGCGACGACGTGACGCTGATCGAAGCGATCCGCGATCCCGGGGAGGTCGCCGCCTTGCTGGAATCGCTGGACGAAGCCGACGCTTCCCGCCCGGTCCGGCTGCCCGCATGGGCGGAAAGGTTCCTTCGCCGATCCGCGGGTCAACCTTCGGACCCGGTGCGGCGGATGGACGGACAAGTCTCCGGCGAGACCTTCGAGCAGTCCCTTCAGCGCCGGCTGCGCGAACTTACGGAGCGCAGAGCCCGCGTGGAACAGCTGCTCCAGGATCATTCCAAGGATGATCGGATGGACAGGCCATGAAGCGATTGCGAAAATGGGCGGCCGGCTTCGCGCTTTCCCTCGCCGGTCTCGTCTGGACGGGGAAAAGCGCGGCGGCCGAGGATATCGTGAGCATCACCATCGGCACCGACGCCGAACCGGTGGGCGCTTCCGCGCTGACCCTCCTGCTGATCATCACCGTGCTCAGCCTGGCGCCGGCGATCCTGGTGCTCATGACCAGTTTTACGCGCATCGTCATCGTCCTCGGTTTCGTGCGGACTTCCCTCGGCACACAACAGACGCCGCCGACGCAGGTGCTCATAGGAATGGCTCTGTTCCTGACGCTGTTCATCATGGCGCCGACGCTGTCCAAAGTCAACGAGCAAGCGGTGCAGCCGTACCTCAGGGGCGAGATCGGCCAGACCGAAGCCTTTGAAAGGGCCGCCGTGCCGATGAAGGAATTCATGTACAAACACACGCGGGAGAAAGACCTGCTTCTGTTCCTCAATTACGCCAAGGCGGAGAAGCCGGCCACCTACGAGGACATCCCGCTGACGGTGCTCATTCCTTCCTTTGCCCTGAGCGAAATCAAGACGGCCTTCCAGATGGGATTCATGATCTTCGTGCCGTTTCTCGTCATCGACATGGTGGTCGCCAGCACCCTGATGGCCATGGGCATGCTGATGCTGCCGCCGGTCATGATTTCGCTGCCGTTCAAAATTTTGCTGTTCGTGCTGGTGGATGGCTGGTATCTGGTCGTCAAATCGCTGCTGGCCAGTTTTCAGCCCTGATGTCCGAAGCCGGAGGGTGAGCGATGAGCGCGGAATTTGTCATCGGATTGGCCGGGGAAGCGCTGTTCACCGTACTGAAGGTTACGGCGCCGCTTCTGGGATTGGCCCTGATCGTCGGCCTGACGGTCAGCATCCTGCAGGCGACCACCCATATCCAGGAGCAAACCCTGGTGTTCATCCCAAAGATCTTCGCCGTGTTCGTCGCCCTGCTCCTGTTCGGGCCGTGGATCCTGAGCGTGATGGTCGACTTCACGGCGAGGCTTCTCGGAAATCTGGCGGATTACATAGGCTGAGGGTGTCATGAACGCGATTCTGCAGGCATGGCCCGCTTTTTTGCTTGTTCTTTGTCGGATTTCCTCGTTTTTTGTTGCCGCTCCGGTGTTCAGCTCACGGAACGTCCCGGCCATGTTCAGGATCGGGCTCGCTTTTTTCGTGTCGCTGCTCGTCTTTCTGACGCTCGGGACGGATACGGAGGTCGTGACGGACAACCGGTATATTCTGCTGGTGATCCGGGAAGTGCTGGCGGGCCTGTGGCTCGGTTTCGTCGCCTATCTGTTTTTCGCCGTCGTGCAAATATCGGGGGGCTTTGTCGATTTGCAAAAGGGCTTCGGCCTGGCCAACATCATCGACCCCCTGACCGGCGTTGCAAGCCCGGTGGTCGGCAACCTCAAGTTCATGGTGGCGATCCTGGTGTTTCTGTCCATCGACGGGCACCATTACCTGCTCGGCGCCGTCATGGACAGTTACCGGTGGCTTCCCCTGGAAAACAACTTTTTTCAGAACATTTACGGGGGAGCCCTGACGCAATTTTTGACGGAGACGTTTTCCCGCACCTTTCTGATGGCTTTGCAAATCGCGGCGCCGGTGATGGTGGCGGTGTTTCTGTCCGACGTCGCCACGGGGCTGCTCGCCCGAACCGCTCCGCAATTCAACGTTTTCGTCCTGGGCATTCCGCTGAAAATTCTCGTCGGCCTGATCGTCCTGATGCTCATGATGCCCGGGCTGGGCGTTTTGCTGCGAATGATTTTCGACCGGATGTTCGGCGCGCTCAGGGAATGGCTGGCCATTGCCGGTTCGTGATCGTCCGCGCGCCCGGAAGGGAGGCAATCCCGTGCGCCGCCCGCTGCCGATGAACCTGCAGCTCTTCGCGGGGGAAAAAACGGAAAAGGCAACGCCGAAAAGACGCCAGGAGGCCCGCAAAAGAGGTCAGGTTCCGCAAAGCGCGGAGGTGCCCTCGGCCATGGTGCTGCTGGGCACGCTGCTGTGCCTGCTGGTCCTAGGTTCCTGGTTCGGGAACCGCCTGTTCGGCCTGTTCGGCGGGATTCTGGAACACAACCTGACGATGGAAATCACGCCGGGCAACGTGTTCCAGTTTTTCACCACATACGTCGTGCAGCTGGCCTGGCTGCTCGGGCCGATCTTCGCGGTGGCCCTTGTCATGGCCGTGGCCGCCGCCTATTTCCAGTTCGGCCTGTTGTTCACGCCGGTGATGCTCAAGCCGAATCTGAACCGGCTCAATCCGATTACGGGATTTCGCAACCTCTTCGGCTGGCGCTCCGTGGTGGAACTGGTCAAAAGCGTTCTCAAGCTGGCCGTGGTCGGCCTGGTGGTCTTCATCCTGCTCTGGGCGGAACGGGACCGGTTTCTGCTGCTGGCGAACGTGCCCGTGCAGCAAATGTTCGCCTACACCGCCGATCTGGTGGCGCGTCTCATCCTGTTCGTCGCCGTGCTGCTCTTTATCCTGTCCCTTGCCGACTACGCGTATCGGCGTTATGAACATGAAAAAAGCCTGCGGATGAGCAAACAGGACATCAAGGACGAGCACAAGCAGGCGGAAGGCGATCCCAAGGTCAAGGCCAGAATCCGGGAGAAGCAACGGCGCTTCGCGCTCATGCGGATGATGCAGGAAGTGCCGAAGGCGGACGTGGTCATCACCAACCCGATCCACTATGCGGTGGCGTTGCGATACGACGGGGCGACGATGGAAGCCCCGAAGGTGGTGGCCAAGGGCGCCGACTATCTGGCGATCCGCATCCGCGAAATCGCGCGGGCCCACGACGTCGTCATCGTCGAGAACCGCCCTCTCGCCAGAACGCTGTACGAAAGGACGGAAATCGGCGATACGATTCCGGCCGATCTGTATCATGCCGTGGCGGAAGTGCTGGCCTACGTCTATCGGCTCAAGGGAAGACGGCAGGCCTGACGGCGGGCCGCGGCCGCTCCGGCGCTGCCGTCCGGCGGCCGCACCCCGGCGGAACTTGCGCCTGACGAACCGAACGCGTGAGGAACGGGAAGGAGGGAAGCGACGGTGAAAATCCGGGACCTGTTCATCCTGGTCGGCGTCATCGGCATCGTGCTGATGATGATCGTGCCGCTTCCCCACCAGCTGCTCAGCTTTCTGCTCATCATCAACATTTCGTTGTCGCTGCTCGTTCTGCTCCTGGCGATGAACACGGAGGACGTGCTGCAGTTTTCCGTGTTTCCGACGGTCCTCCTGGTGCTTACGCTGTACAGGCTGGCGCTGAACATCTCCACCACCCGGCTCATCCTGACCGAAGGGGAAGCCGGCAAGGTCGTGGAGACGTTCGGGACCTTTGTCACCCGAGGCGACACGGCCATCGGTTTCATCGTCTTTCTCATCCTGACCATTGTCCAGTTCATCGTCATCACCCGCGGCGCGGAGCGCGTGGCGGAAGTGGCGGCGCGCTTCACCCTCGACGCCATGCCCGGCAAGCAGATGGCCATCGACGCGGACCTCAACGCCGGGCTCATCAACGAACAGCAGGCGATGGAACGCCGCGCCGACATCGAACGGGAAGCCGATTTTTACGGTGCGATGGACGGCGCGAGCAAATTCGTCCGGGGCGACGCCATCGCCACCATCATCATCGTGTTCATCAACCTGATCGCCGGCTTCGCCGTCGGGATGATCCGGGACGGCCTGAGCTTCGCCGAATCGATGCACAAGTACACCGTGCTCACCATCGGCGACGGCCTGGTCAGCGAAATTCCCGCGCTCCTGCTCAGCACGGCCACCGGCATCATCGTCACGCGCGCGGCGTCCAAGAACAATCTCGCGACGGACATGGCCTCCCAGGTGCTGCGCTATCCGCGGCTCCTGTTCATTGTCGCCGGGACCATCTTCATGCTGGGCGTCGCCACGCCCATCGGCCTGGCCGCCACGCTGCCCTTCGCGGCGCTCATGGCGTTCGCCGGCTTCCAGATGCAAAGCGGTCTGGACAAGCAGAAAAAGGCCGAGGAACAGATGGTGGAGGAAAAGCAGATCGAGGAAGTGCGAAGTCCCGAGAGCGTCCTCAGCCTGCTGCAGGTCGATCCCATCGAATTCGAATTCGGCTACGGCCTGATCCCGCTGGCGGACACCCAGCAGGGCGGGGACCTTCTGGACCGGATCATCATGATCCGGCGGCAGTGCGCCCTTGAGCTCGGGCTGATCGTCCCGGTCATCCGCATCCGCGACAACATTCAACTCAAGCCGAACGAATATGTCATCAAAATTAAAGGAAATACGGTGGCGCGCGGCGAATTATTGTTACAGCATTACCTGGCCATGAGTCCCGGGACCGAGGACGAATCGATCACCGGGATTGAAACGCGCGAACCGGCCTTCGGCCTTCCGGCCCTGTGGATCGACGAATCCATGCGGGAACGCGCGGAACTGGCCGGTTATACCGTGGTGGATCCGCCTTCCGTCGTGGCCACCCATTTGACGGAAGTGATCAAGAAGCACGCGCACGAGCTCCTCGGCCGCCAGGAGACGAAGACGCTGATCGACAGCGTCAAGGAACATTATCCGACGCTGGTCGAGGAACTGGTGCCGAACACGCTGACCATCGGCGACATTCAGAAAGTCCTGGCCAAGCTGCTGAAAGAAAAAATCTCCATCCGCGACCTGGTGACCATTTTCGAGACCCTGGCCGACTACGGAAAGTGGACGAAGGACCCGGACGTGCTCACCGAATACGTCCGCCAGTCGCTGTCGAGGCAAATCACGCAGCAGTACGCCGGATCGGGCGGCCCGGTGAAGGTGATCACGCTGAGTCCGTCCACGGAAAAGAAAATCGCCGATGCGGTCCAGCAGACGGAACACGGCAGCTACCTGGCGCTGGATCCCGTTTCGGCGCAGACGATCCAGCGGCTCGTGGCGGAACATGCCAGCCGCATGGCGCAATCCGGCCAGCAGCCCATCGTCCTGACTTCTCCGGCCGTCCGGATGCACGTGCGCAACCTGATCGAGCGCAGCCTTCAGGACATTCCGGTGCTGTCGTACAGCGAACTGGAACCGAACGTTGAAGTGCAGAGCGTCGGGGTGGTGAGCATATGAAGGTCAAAAGGTACGTGGCGGACGATTTGCCCGGGGCGGTGCAGCAGATCCGCGGCGAACTGGGACCCGACGCCGTCATCCTCGGCACGAAGGAAATTCGCGAAGGCGGGTTTCTCGGCATGTTCCGCAAGCGGCGCGTGGAAGTGATCGCCGCGGTGGACGAAGCGTCGCTGACCCGGGCGCGGGCGGCCGCCCGCTCGCTGGCGATGCACCGCCAGGCGTTGGCGGAGCGGCCGGACGGCCTGCAGACCTCCGCCGCGGCCGGACCGGCGGACGCTTCCGCCGTCACGGGCATCGCCACGCTGATGCCTTCGCAGGCCGTAAGGGAGCGGTACGCGAACCAGCATCAGCCTTCCCCGGCATCCGCTTCGGTTTCAACCCCTGCTACGTCCCAGGCGTTGTTCCCGGATGCCCGAACGGAACCGGCCGCTTCCGGCCCGGCTTCCGGCTTCCGTCCGGCTGCGGCGGGAGAAGCGGAACCCGTCTCCGGGGGAGACCGGGACGAGCTCATGCGGGAACTGCGCGCCGTGAAGGAAATGGTCCTCCGCATGGCCAGACAACAGACGCTGAATACCCTTCCCGAACCGGCGGCCCGCTGGTCGCGCCGGCTTGCGGATCAAGGCGTCGAGGCCTCTCTGGTGGAACGTTTCGCCGAGGAACTGCAGAACCGGCTGGAGGCGGACCGGAAGGACCCCGCCGAGGCGGCGCGGGAGATTCTGCTGGAGTGGCTGGAGCCCTTCACGGGAAAAGGCATTACCGCGGATACCCGCATCGTCCGTCTGGTCGGGCCGACGGGGGTGGGCAAGACGACCACCCTTGCCAAGCTGGCCGCCGAACAGACGCTTACATACCGGCGTTCGGTCGGGTTCATCACGGCGGATACCTACCGGATCGCGGCCGTCGATCAGCTCAGGACCTACGCCAACATCCTCAATGTGCCGATGGAAGTGGTGTTTTCACCCGCCGAGCTGCACAAGGCTTTCCACAAGCTGGCCGATCGGGACCTCTTGCTGATGGACACGGCGGGACGCAATTACCGCAACGAATTGTTCGTTTCCGAGGTCAATGCCCTTCTGTCGCCCGGGGAGAACGCCCAGACGTACCTGGTGCTCAGCATGACCCACAAGTACAGCGACATGAAAACGGTGGCCTCCCATTTTGTCAAGTACGGCGTTGACGGCCTGCTGCTCACCAAGCTGGACGAAACCGATTCGTACGGCGCGGTTCTCAACCTGGTCCAGGACTTCGGCCTGTCCATTTCGTACATCACGTGCGGCCAGACGGTTCCCGACGACATCCGGGTCTTCGACCCGGAAGATCTGGTTCGCCGCCTGCTGGGGGAATAGCCTATGCATGACCAGGCGCAAGCCCTGAGGGAACGGGTCCGGGCCAGGATCGGGACGGCGCCGGGGACGACCCGCGTGGTCGCCGTCACCAGCGGAAAGGGCGGCGTCGGCAAATCGAATTTCAGCCTCAATTTCGCCATCGCCCTCCGCAACCGGGGGCACAGCGTGCTCGTGTTCGACGCCGATATCGGGATGGCCAACATCGATGTTCTGCTGGGCTCTCCCGCCCGCTACAACCTGGTGCATCTCTTGCGAAAGGAAAAGACCATCTGGGAGATCATCCAGGAAGGACCGGGGGGTCTGCGCTTCATCGCCGGGGGATCGGGGTTCCTCGACCTGCTCCGGCTCGACGAGGAACAGCTGGAATACTTCGTCACCGAGGTCGAAAAACTCCACGGGCATTTCGACTTCGTGCTTTTTGACACGGGCGCCGGCCTGTCAAAGGAAACAGCGCGGTTCATCACGGCGGCGGACGAAACCATCGTCGTGACCACTCCGGAGCCCACCGCCGTCACGGACGCCTACGCGCTGATCAAAATGGTGAGCGCCGGAGGCGAACCGGTCCGGTTCCGCCTGGTCATCAACCGGGTGGCCGACGAACGGGAAGGCATCCAGACGGCGGATCATTTCCGGCGGGTGGCGGCGAGGTTTCTCGGCCTGGACATCTTGCCGCTCGGGTACGTTCCCGACGACCAGCATGTGCCCAAGGCCGTCAAGAAGCAGGTTCCGTTGCTGCACGCCTATCCCCACTGTCCGGCGGCCAAAGGCATCGACCGCATCGCTTCCAGTTTCCTCATGGAAGAGAGGACGGCCGCGCCTGCGGGCATTCGCGGTTTTCTGAGCCGCATCAGACGGATTTGGGGATGATCCTCGAATTTCGCCGCCGAGAAGCAAGAGAGGGGGAGCAAACATGGACAAATACCGGGTCCTGCTCGTGGACGATTCCCCTTTCATGCGCAGAGTGTTCGGCGATCTGATCACCTCATCGGGCCGGTTCGAGATCGCCGGGGTTGCCGGCGACGGCGAAGAAGCCCTTCGGCTGACGCGGGAACTTGCGCCCGATATCGTGGTGATGGACCTGGAAATGCCGAAGATGAACGGCATCGAAGCGCTCCGGGAAATCATGGCGGCGCGCCCGACGCCGGTCATCCTGATGTCGGCGGTCAGCGAGGACGGCATGAGGGAAACCATCCTGGCCCTGCAATCGGGGGCGTTCGATTTCGTGCGCAAGCCGGACGTCTCCGCGGGGCTGGGTTTGGAGAAGGTATCGAAAATCCTGCTGGAACGGCTGCTCATCGCGGCCGAGACGGGGCGGGAGGGGCGGCTGCGGCTGCTTGCCCGGACGCCGGCGCCGGCGCCCGTTCCCTCTTCTCCGGACAGGCACGCGGCGAACGTTCCGGCCCCGGCGCCGCCGGCGAATATGCCCCGGCAACGCGGGTTGCCGCCCAAGCCGGAGGGAGACGCGGGGGAAAGCGGTCCGTCGAAAGGTTCGCGGAAGAGCCTCCCGTCCCCGAAAGCCGGCGGAGGGGCGCAAGGGTCCTCCCCGCTTCCGGAAACCGCGGCGCAGATGCGCAGCCTCCCCCCGGCGTCCGCCGGGACAGGCGCCGCGGCGGACGCCGGAGCGCCCAGGGAGCGCAAGCGCGCCATGCGCACCGGTGCTGCGGTCCGGAGCAGGGAGGCCGGCCCGAAGGAAACGGCGGCTCCTTCGATTCCGGAGCGGCCGGCAAAGACGCCGGCCCGTCGGCTTCAGCCGGTGACCCGGCTGGTCGCCGTCGGCGTGTCCACGGGCGGACCGCGCGCACTCCAGGAATTGCTGACCGCCCTGCCGGCGGATTTTCCCGCGCCGCTGCTCATCGTCCAGCACATGCCGCCCCGGTTCACCCGTTCGCTGGCGCAGCGCCTCGACCAGTCCTGCCGGATCCGCGTCCGCGAAGCGGAACACGGCGAACCGGTGGAGAACGGGACGGCGTACATCGCGCCCGGCGGCCTGCAGATGACGCTGGAGAAAGAGTCGGCCGGCCGATACCGCATCCATCTGGAAGACGGTCCGCCGCGCAACGGCCACAAACCGTCGGTGGACGTCCTGTTTGATTCGCTCGTCGGCCTTTCGGAGCTCAGGCGCGTTGCCATGCTGCTCACGGGCATGGGCAGCGACGGCGCCAGGGGCCTGAAACGGCTGCGGGAAGACGGCGCCTTGACGGTCGCCGAGTCGGAGGAGACCTGCGTGGTATACGGCATGCCCCGCAGCGCCATCCAGATGGGCGCCGCGGCGCATGTCCTGCCGCTGCACGAGATCGCGCGATGGCTCATCCGGAATGTCGCATGAGGAATCGGTAGGAACGCGCTTCGTCAGACCTACGGGAGGTGTCCGGCCAGTGGAAATGAATCAGTATCTGTCGATGTTTATCGACGAGGCGAAGGAGCACTTGCAGGCGCTGAACGAAAACCTGCTTCGCCTGGAGCAGCAGCCGGATGACATCGACATCGTGCAGAGCATCTTTCGTTCCGCCCACACCCTGAAAGGCATGTCGGCCACCATGGGATTCCAGGATCTGGCCGCCCTGACCCACGAGATGGAGAACGTCCTGGATCAGGTGCGGGGCGGGCGCCTGAAGATGAATGACGACATTTTCGACACGCTGTTCAAGGGTTTGGATACCCTGGAGGCCATGGTCCGGGATGTGGAAGGAGGAGGCGCGGGCCAGGCCGACGTGGCGGATTTGGTCGAGCGTCTCAAATCGATGGCGGAAGGGGGCGCGCCGTCCGCGTCACGACCGGCGTCCGGCAAGGACGGAGGCGGGAGCGCATCTTCCGGGACGCCGGGGCGGCACGGGCTGGACGAATATCAGCTTTCGGTCATCCGCCAGTCGGCGGAAAGCGGATACCGCGCGCTGCATATCCGGGTCACGCTGCGCGAAGGGTGCCTCCTCAAGGCCGCCCGCGCCTATATGGTGTTCGACGCGCTGGAACGCCACGGGGAGGTCATCAAATCCGAGCCCTCCGTGCAGGATCTGGAACAGGAAAATTTCGACCGCACGTTTGCCGTTTATTATATTACCCGGCAAGAAGCTTCCTTCATCCGGGATCTCATCAACGGCATTTCCGAAATTGAAGAAGTGACCGCGGAGGAACTCAGCCGGTCGGATCTGGCCGAAGCGCCGCCGCAGGAGCAGGCGCGGGCCGAATCGGCGGCCGCTTCGGCGGTTCAGGCGGAACAAGCCCGGACCGGAACGGGGCAGCCGGCTGCCGCTTCGGGGCGCGGGGACAAGCCGGGCGGCGTGGCGGGACGCACCATCCGCGTGGACAGCGAACGGCTGGACGCGCTGATGAACATGTTCAGCGAGCTCATCATCAACCGCGCCCGCATGGAGCAGCTCGCGTCGGAAATCCGGCGCGGGGATCTGACGGAAGCGGTCGAACAGATGTCGCGCATTACCGGCAATCTGCAGGATGTCATTCTGAAATTGCGCATGGTGCCGCTGGAAACGGTGTTCAACCGTTTCCCCCGCATGGTGCGCGATCTGGCCAAATCCCTCGGCAAGAAGGTGGATTTCGTCATCAGCGGCGCGGAAACGGAACTGGACCGCACGGTGGTCGACGAGATCGGCGATCCGCTGGTGCACCTTATCCGCAACGCCATCGACCATGGTCTGGAACCGGTCGCCGACCGGAAGAAGGCGGGCAAGCCGGAGACGGGCAAGGTGATGCTGCGGGCCTACCACAGCGGCAATTTCGTGGTGATCGAAATCGAGGACGACGGACGGGGAATCGACCGGAAAAAAGTGGTGGACAAAGCCGTCCAGCGGGGCATGCTCACCGCGGCCGACGCCGCGCGCCTCACCGACGAACAGGCGTACCAGCTGCTCTTCGCTTCCGGCTTCAGCACCGCCGAGACGGTGTCCGACATCTCCGGCCGCGGCGTCGGTCTCGACGTGGTGAAGACGAAGATCGAATCCCTGGGCGGACGCGTCTCCGTGGAATCGACGCCCGGCGCGGGCACGCGGTTCATCATCCGTCTGCCCCTGACCCTGTCGGTCATTTCGGCCATGTTGGTCAAGCTCGGACCGGAGAAATACGCCATCCCGCTGTCCTCCATCGTGGAGACCGGCATCATCGAGCAAAATTCCATCCGCGACGTCCACGGCACCCGGGTGGTCGAATACCGGAATTCCATCGTGCCGGTGATCTCCCTCGCCGAGGTGCTCGAATCGCCCCATTACCGGGACGACGCGGAAGCGGAGACGGAAATCGTGCTGATTCGCAAGGGCGACCGGATGGCGGCCCTCATGGTGGACGATTTCATCGGCCAAAACGACATCGTCCTCAAATCGCTGGGCAAATACCTGGCCAACAACGATGTCATCTTCGGAGCGACGATCCTCGGCGACGGACAGGTCGCGCTGATCATCGATCCGAATTCGCTGATCAAATGACATATGTCTCCGTGACGCCTAACCCCAAGGAGGAATCCCCATGGCGGAAGAATTCAAAGCAATCGTTTTCAAGCTGGCGGACGAGTCGTACGGCATCGAGGTGGACAAGGTCCGCACCATCGAGCGCATGTCTCCGGTCACGCGGGTTCCCAAGACGCCGCCGTTCGTCAAGGGCGTCATCAACCTGCGCGGCAACGTGGTGCCGGTCATCGACCTGCGCGGCCGGTTCGGCCTGCCGGAGGTGGAGCCGGACGCCAACACCCGCATCGTGATCGTGAGCGTGGCCGACATGGAAGTGGGCTTCATCGTCGATTCCGCCAACGACGTGATCGATCTGACGGAAGACATGATCGAGGACCCGCCGGAAATCGTCGGCGGCGTGAAGGCCAAATACCTGCGCGGCGTGGCCAAGCTGGAGGACGGACGTCTTCTGGTGCTGCTCAACCTTCCGGAAGTGCTCAACAAATCCGAGATCGTCCAGCTTGAACAAATTGGAGAATAAACCGTGGAGCTTTTCGGGCAAAACGCGGAATTCAAACTGGACGTGTTGCGCGAAATCGGCAACATCGGCGCGGGAAACGCCGCCACCGCCCTGTCGAGGCTCCTGGACAAGCGGGTCAACATGAAGGTGCCGACCGTCAGCGTCCTGCCCTTCGAGCAAATCGCCGACAGGGTCGGCGGGGCGGAAACGGTGGTTGTCGCCGTCTATCTGCGCGTCGTCGGCGACGCGCCCGGAAACATGTTTTTCATCATGAGCCTGGAGCAGGCGAACCGCCTCCTGAACGTGCTTCTCGGCATGGAGGACGTCAAGGGGCCCGGCTACACCGAAATGGAATTGTCCACGCTGTGCGAAATCGGCAACATTCTGGGCGGCTCGTACCTGACCTCGCTGGCCGACCTGACCGGAATGAGGCTGACGCCGACCGTCCCCTCCGTGGCGGTGGACATGGCCGGAGCCATTCTGGGTTACGGACTGCTGCAATTCGGCACGATGGGAGACGACGCTTTGCTGATCGATACGACTTTTTTCGAGGGTGACCGGCAAGCGGAAGGACATTTTTTCTTCATTCCCGATCCCGATGCGTTCCCGCGGCTTTTTCACTCCCTGGGAGTGCCCATGGAATGAACGAGGTCACCGTCCTGAAGGTCGGCATGGCCGACATGAAAGTGGCGGCGTCCGGCGAATCCCTGAGAACCACCGGCCTCGGATCCTGCGTCGGCTTGGTCCTTTACGACGAGCTGCGGCGCATCGCCGGAATGGCGCACATTATGCTTCCTTCGTCAAGCATCGCGCGGGAAAACAGGATCAACCCGGCCAAATACGCGGACACCGCGGTGCCGGGCCTTGTCGACATGATGGCGCGCGCGGGGGCGGATCCCGGCCGGCTGGTGGCCAAGATGGCCGGCGGCGCGCAGATGTTCCACTTTGCCGGAGAAGACGTCATGCGCATCGGGCCGCGCAACGTGGAATCCGTGAAAAAAGCCCTGAAAAAGCTCGGCATACGGCTCATCGCGGAGGATACGGGGGGAAATTACGGACGGACGGTCGAATTTGACAGCCGAACCGGCGTGCTGCACATTCGCAGCGTTCAGCATGGGGTGAAGGAAATTTGACCGTGTTCCGTGGCTGGAAATGGACCGTTGCATTTGGCGCCGCCGGCGCCGCCTTCGTGCTGTTGCTTTCGGCCTGGCGCAATCCCCTCGACACCACCCTGCTGCGCAGCGTGATCGCCTTTGCCGCGTTCACAGCCGTCGCCCATGCGGCGCGGTACGTGCTGACGACATTTCTGGAGACGAAACCGGGAAGCCCGGCGGACGGCGGAGGCAACCAGAGCAGCGGCCGCCTGGTGGACGTGACGGTTTCGGACGAAGGGGCGTCTCTCACCCGGATGATCCAGCAACAATGGCTGGCAAGCAAACCCGCGGAAAAGCCGAAAGACGCGGCGGAAGGACAGCATGACGCGGAAAAGGCGGAGTTCAAGCCCCTTGAGCCGAAACGCCTGACGACGCTGGATCGCCTCGATCCGCAAAAAATCGCGGGCGCCATCCGCCACATGACGGACGAGGAAGGCAGGTGACGGCAAAACATGATCGAAACGAAGCGTTCCGGCGGCATGCGGGAAGAATTGTGGCGCCGCTGGAAGGAAAACAGGGATCCGGAGGCCAAGAAAAAACTGATCGAAGCCTACCTTCCCCTGGTCGATTATGTTTCCGGACGCGTCGCCGCCGGTCTGCCGCATAACGTCGTCAAGGAAGACCTGGTCAGCAACGGCGTCATGGGGCTCATCGACGCCATCGAGAAGTTCGATCACCGGAGGGGCCTGCAATTCGAGACCTACGCGTCCTGGCGCATTCGCGGCGCCATTCTGGACAGCCTCCGGCAGGGCGACTGGGTGCCCCGTTCCGTGCGCGACAAGGCGCGCAGGCTGGAGGAAGCCTATGCGGAGCTGGAGCAGAAACTCATGCGTTCCGCGACCGATGAAGAGGTTTGCGCGTATTTAAATATATCCTGGCGGGAATTTCAGCAGATGTTGCAAGAAGTGTCCGTGACCACCGTGTTTTCCCTGGAAGATCCCATACGAGACGAAGAATCGGAGACCCGCCTGTCTTTGCTGGTGGACGAAAGGGCCGCCAATCCCGAGCATATCGTGCATGAGACCTACCTCAAGGAAATGCTCGCGCAGAGCATCGACAAACTGACGGAAAAGGAGCGCACGGTCATTTCCCTGTTTTACTACGAGGACCTGACGCTCAGCGAAATCGCCGGCGTGATGTCCCTGTCGCCGTCGCGCATTTCGCAACTGCATTCGAAAGCGATCTTGCGGCTGCGCGCCGCGTTGTCCAAATACAAAGAACAGCTGCTGCAGGATTGAGCAAAGGAGGCGGGTTCATGTCGGATCTTCTCCCCATGTCGCTGGATGACCTCCTTCACGTCACCATCACCGAAGATCGGATGCAGGCGCTGCTTTCCTTCAAGCATACCGTCGAGCCGATCCGCATCACCGAAGAGGAGCTGGCCGCGTTTCTCATCGCCAAGGGCGTGCGGAGCGGAGTGCAGCATGACGTGCTGAGACGGATTGCCGAGAAGCCCCAGCTCTTTTTCGACGGACCGGTCACCGTCGCCACCGGCACCGCGCCGGTGCCGGGGAAAGATGGCTATATTCGCCTGTTTTTCGGGACGGAGGATCGGGGTCCGGTCGTTCGGGAAGACGGCACGGTGGATTTCAAGGAGGTTGTCCGGCTGGCCAACGTCAAGGCGGGGCAGATGATCGCGGAGCGGGTTCCGCCCGAACCCGGCGTTCCCGGGATCGACGTCACGGGAGAACCGATCCCGCCGAAAGAGGGCAAAGAGGTCTGGATCAAGCCCGGCAAAAACGTCGTGCTCAGTCCTGAAAAAACGGCGCTGTATGCCGCCATAGACGGTCTGGTCAGCCAGTCGGAAGACGAGCGAATCAACGTGTTTCCCGTCTATGAGGTCAACGGCGACGTGGACTACAGGGTCGGCAACATCGATTTCGTGGGCACGGTGGTCATCCGGGGGAACGTGCTGACCGGCTTCCGCGTGCGGGCCGCCGGCGACATCCGCGTCTACGGCGGCGTGGAAGGGGCGGAGCTGGAATCCGACGGTTCCATCGAAATTTCCGGCGGCATCATCGCAAATAACAAGGGTTACGTCCGCGCAAAGCGCCACGTCAAGTGCTCGTTCATCCAGGAGGCGAACGTCTTCGCCGGCGAGAACATCATCGTGACGCAAAGCATCATGCATTCCCACGTCCGCGCCGGCAGCACCGTCAGCTGCACCGGCTCCAAGGGGCTCATCGTCGGCGGCGTGACCCAGGCGGGCGACCGGGTGGTGGCGCGCATGATCGGCAATTCCATGTCCACCGCCACCGTGATCGAAGTCGGGGTCCATCCGGAACTCCGGCAGGAACTGGCCGAGCTGCGCAGGCGGCTGCGGGAGCTGACCGACAGCCTGGAAAAAACGGAAAAGGCGCTGACCCTGCTGGATCAGATGGCCGTATCCGGACAGCTGTCGCCGGAACGGATGGCCATGCGCATCAAGCTGGCCAACACGAGGCGGCAGAATGAAAGCGAACTCAAGGAGATCCGGGAGCGGACGCTCATTATCGAAAAGACGCTGGAAGACGCCATCGGCGCGCGGGTCGACGTGCTGAACACCCTGTGGGCCGGCACGAAAATCGTCATCGGACGGTATACCCGATATATCAAAGATCAGGTAAAATATGTATCGCTGCGCATCGTGGACGGCGAGGTGGCGATATTGCCCATTCGCTGACGGTGGCACTTCGGGGAGGGATCGCAAGTGACCTATCGTTCGCTGGATTTTCAGCCCATCACGCGAACGCCCGAAATTGCCCAGCTGCAGCACCAGCAACAGTACCGTTCGACCCAGGAGCAAATGATGCAAGCGGGCATGTCGGTCCGGATGGGCAGGGAACAGGCGCAGAGGACGAACCGGGGGGAGGAAGCCTCGGGCGCCGCCATCCGGGAACGCGAGCCGCAGGGCAAGCGGGAACCGGGGCAGGGACGGGGCAAGCGCAAGGAAGCGCAGGCGAAGTCCGACCGGGAAGCGAATCTGCATCCCTATAAAGGCCGGCATGTCGATCTGACGCTGTAATGGATGAAGCGGCGTTGCAACTGCCGAATTTGACGTGGAAATTGCCGAATTTGACAGCACAAGCTCTGAAGCCGCACGATGCCCGGGCGGGGACAAGCGACAGGAGGGATGGCCGTGGATGAACCCTGGCTGCTCATCGCCATGATCGGCGCCGCGATCGCCGTATACGGATGGCTGCTGCCCCGCGGGGACGACGCTCCGGCAAGCCGGGACGATTCCTTCGAACGGCTGCTGGAAGATCTCGAAGCGGAGAACCGCGGTCTGCTCGACGCGATCACCCGCCTGAAATCGGAACAGGACGAGACGGTGGAGCGGCTGGGACGGCGGATCCGCGAGCTGGAGCAAGAGGTGGACAGCCTCAAGGAGCGCAGCCGGGCCGCGGCGGCCGCAACTCCGGCGGATGCTTCTTTCGGGAGCGTTCCGATTGCCGGGGATGTTTCGGCGCAAGCACATGGTTCCCCGGCGGCAAAGGAGCCGGCGTCCCGGACCTCCGCCTCATCTTCCGAGGGCGGGCAGGCCTCCGGAACGGCGGTCCCGGCCGCGAAGGACGCGGCGGGCGAAGCGGCCGCCGGAGAGGGAGCGGATGCGAAAGGGACCCTGGCCATCCACGAACGTTACGCCCAACTGCTCGATTTGTACCGGCGGGGCCGGTCCATCGAACAGATCTCCAAGGCGCTCAACATGAACAAAGGCGAAGTGCAGCTGATCCTGCAGCTGGCCAAGCGGGAGGAAGCGGCCCGTGCGTAGACACCGGAAGCTACTCATTGGCCTTGGCCTGGGGCTCATGCTGGGAGCTGCGCTTCTGGAACTGGTCAACTTTTCGAGAGAGTCGGGACCGGCGGCGGAGTGGACCGAAGAGCAGTTTCTGGAACAGGCGGACCGCTTCGGATACCGGGTGTTTCCGGCGGACGCGCAAATCTATACCCGGGCGGATGTCGACCGGATGATTCGGGAAGCCGCCGGGCGGGACGCCGAAAGCGCCGGAATTGCCGAACCGGCGCATGGGCGGGCGGAAGAACCGGAGGAGGAAGCATCCCGGGAGCCGGCGCCCCTGACGCTGCCGATCTTCAGCGGCATGACCCTGTCCGAGGCGGCGGAAGGGCTGCTGGTGCTGGGCGTGCTGACCGATCGCAAAGACCTGGAGGAATTCCTGCGGTTCGCGCGGCCCCACAGCGGCGATCTGCAGCCGGGAATCGCCGTTTTTCGCGGAAAGCCGACGCACGAGGAAATTCTTGCGGAACTCATGCGCTACAAACGTTGACCAGACGTGCCGCAAATTTCCGTCTTGCGGCCGGCGAAAATTGTGGTAGAATATTGCTTGTTCAGGCCCGTAGCTCAGTTGGTAGAGCAGGTGACTCTTAATCATCAGGCCGTGGGTTCGAGTCCCACCGGGCCTACCAGATTGCGTCATGCGCAGCCGCACCGCGCCGTCCGCGCGAGGGCGGCTGTTTTTGCGTTGCGTCGCCCGGGTGGATGTGGTATAGTATTTTGCGGCGCAAGCACACACGCAGGTCAATTTTGCCAGGGGTGCTTCCCTTTTCGTGACCGCCCTGCACGGGGAAGTTCTGGCAGAAGATGCGATCTGCGGCGGAATTGGGCAAAACCGATAACCTTGGAGGTGCAGGGAACATGGCGGTTATTTCCATGAAACAGCTTCTGGAAGCCGGCGTTCATTTCGGACACCAGACGCGCCGCTGGAATCCGAAAATGGCGAAGTACATCTTCACCGAACGCAACGGCATCTACATCATCGACCTGCAGAAGACGGTCAGGAAGGTCGAGGAAGCCTACAACTTCGTGCGCCAGCTGGCCGAGCAGGGAGGAACGGTGCTGTTCGTCGGCACGAAGAAGCAGGCGCAGGATTCCGTGCGCGAGGAAGCGGAGCGTTGCGGGATGTTCTACGTGAACCAGCGCTGGCTGGGCGGCACGCTCACGAACTTCGCCACGATCCAGAAGCGCATCGAACGCTTGCTGCAACTGGAGAAGATGGAGGAAGACGGCACGTTCGACGTGCTGCCGAAGAAGGAAGTCATCCTGCTCCGCAAGGAAAAGGACCGGCTGCAGAAATTCCTCGGCGGCATCAAGGGCATGCGGAAGCTGCCGGACGCGCTCTTTGTCATCGATCCGCGCAAGGAACGGATCGCGGTGTCCGAAGCCCGCAAGCTGGGCATTCCGATCATCGGCATCGTCGACACCAACTGCGATCCGGATGAGATCGACTACGTCATCCCGGGCAATGACGATGCCATCCGCGCGGTGAAGCTCCTTACGTCCAAGATCGCGGATGCCATCGTCGAGGCGCGTCAGGGACAGGAAGACGAGCAGCCGGCCTGATCCGGCCGAGAGAACGGCAAGAAAGACATGTCCGATCAGGGTGGTCAGAAGCGATCCTTCTCACCGCCCTTTTTTTGAAAAAACCATCGGAACGCCGCGGCGCGGGAAGCGCCGCGCGGCACGCAGGAGGGAACGCGATTGTCATTCAGCGCAGCGGACGTGAAAGCGCTCCGGGAAAAAACGGGAGCGGGGATGCTCGACTGCAAAAAGGCGCTTGAAGAAGCGAACGGCGATATGGACAAAGCCGTGCAGATTCTCCGCGAAAAGGGTCTGGCGGCGGCGGCGAAGAAAGCCGGACGCGCAGCCACCGAAGGGCTTGTCGAGTCCTACATCCACGCGGGCGGCCGCATCGGGGTGCTCGTGGAAGTGAACTGCGAAACCGACTTCGTGGCCAAAACCGACCAGTTCCGCGAATTCGTGCGCGACATCGCCATGCACATCGCCGCTTCCAATCCCAGATGGGTGCGGCGCGAGGAAGTTCCCGCGGAAGTGATCGAGCAGGAACGGGAAATCCTGCGCACGCAGGCCCTTACCGAAGGCAAGCCGGCGCACGTCGTGGACAAGATCGTCGAAGGACGCCTGGCCAAGTTTTTCGAGGAAAACGTGCTCCTGGAGCAGCAGTTCGTCAAGGATCCGGACAAAACGGTCCAGACGCTGCTGAGCGAGAAAATTGCCACCATCGGCGAAAACATTTCCATTCGCCGGTTCGCCCGGTTCGTGCTCGGCGAAGGGCTGGAGGCGAAGAAAACGGATTTCGCCGAAGAGGTCATGGCCCAAGTAAAGCGATAAGCTGAAAAAGGGAACACAATTCCAACATGTGTTCCCTTTTTTTGAGACTCCCGATACGGCATGATGGAGGGTGCATCGTTGGAACAGCCCGTCTACAAGCGCATCGTGTTGAAGGTGAGCGGCGAATCGCTGGCCGGACCGACCGGTTACGGGATCGACGCGGAAACGGTCCAGTCGATCGCCGAGCAGGTGAAGGAAGTGTTCGAGCTCGGCGTGCAGGTGGCCGTGGTCTGCGGAGGAGGCAACATCTGGCGGGGCATCAACGGCAGCGCCATGGGCATTGACCGGGCTACCGCCGATTACATGGGCATGCTGGCCACCGTGATGAACTCGCTGGCCCTGCAGGATGCCCTGGAACAAATCGGGGTGCCCACCCGGGTGCAGACTTCGATCGCCATGCAACAGATTGCGGAACCCTACATCCGCAGGCGCGCCATCCGGCACCTGGAAAAGGGACGGGTCGTCATTTTCGCCGCCGGAACGGGAAACCCGTTTTTCTCCACCGATACGACGGCGGCCCTGCGCGCGGCGGAAATCGAGGCGGAAGTGATCCTCATGGCCAAGAACAGGGTGGACGGAGTGTACAGCGCCGATCCGCGGAAGGACGCAAACGCGGAAAAGTACGAGCAGCTCACCTATATGGAGCTTCTGAGCAAAAATCTGGGCGTCATGGATGCAACGGCCTCTTCCCTTTGCATGGACAACAACATTCCGCTCATCGTGTTCGACATCACCGAGAAGGGCAACATCAAACGCGCGGTCCTGGGCGAAAAAATCGGGACGATCGTGAAAGGGAGTGTCAGCTGATGCCCCAGTCGATCAAGAAAAACGCGGAAGAGCGAATGGACAAGACGCTGCAGGCGCTGAAGCGCGACCTGACGACCCTGCGGGCGGGCCGCGCATCCCCGGCGCTGCTCGAGAAGGTTCAGGCCGAATATTACGGCGCCATGATGCCGGTCAATCAACTCGGTTCCATTCACACGCCCGATCCCCGGACGCTGGTCATCCAGCCTTGGGATAAGAGCGCCCTGGCGGCCATCGAGCGGGCGATTCTCAAGTCGGATCTGGGACTTACGCCCGTGAACGACGGGGAGGTCATCCGCATCAACATTCCGCCCCTCACCGAAGAACGCCGGATGGAACTGGTGAAGTCGACCCGCAAGCTCGGCGAGGAAGCCAAGGTGGCCATCCGCAACATCCGGCGCGACGCCAACGACGAGATCAAGAAGAAGGAGAAATCGGAAATCTCCGAGGACGAATCCCGCCGGCACCAGGAAGACATCCAGAAACTGACCGACCGGTTCATCGCGGAAATCGACAAAATGCTGGCAGCCAAAGAAAAGGAAATCACCGAACTTTGAACGGCGCATGCGCAGGCCGTTTCGCACGGGATCCCTCCGTCCGGAGGGTTTCGTTGCTTGTAAGCGGGAGGAGACGGGTTCATGGCCGGCCAGGCGTGCGGGTCCATGCCCCCTTTCCGCGGCGCAAGGAGGAACGACCATGAGGGAACAACGGGTCCGGGGCGGCGCCGGCGCGGACGACGCGGACACGGCCGGTTCCGGGGACGTACGGCTCCGGCTGCCTTCTCCGGACAACATCCCCCGGCATGTGGCGATCATCATGGACGGCAACGGGCGCTGGGCGCGGGAGCGGGGCCTTCCCCGCGTGGCCGGCCATCGCAGCGGCATGCGCACCGTCCGCCGGATCGCCATGGCCGCTGCCCGCATCGGCGTGAAGGTGCTGACCCTTTACGCGTTTTCCACGGAAAACTGGAAGCGGCCCAAATCCGAAGTCGACTATCTGATGAAACTGCCCCAGGAATTTCTGGCGATCGAACTGGAGGAGCTGATCGCGAACAACGTCCGGGTGCGCGTGATGGGCTCGCGGCAAGGCCTGCCCGGGCATACCCTGGCCGCCGTGGACGAAGCGGTCCGCCGCACGGCAGACAACACGGGCCTCATCCTGAATTTCGCCCTCAACTACGGCAGCCGGGCGGAGCTGGTCGAGGCGGCGCGGGAATTGGCCAGGCGGGTGAAGGCCGGCGAACTGGATGAGCGGGCGATCGACGAGCAGACCATTGCCTCGTGCCTGTCGACGGCGGATTTGCCGGATCCGGACCTCCTGATCCGGACGAGCGGGGAACTGCGCATCAGCAATTTCATGCTCTGGCAGCTGGCGTACAGCGAGCTCTGGTTTACGGACGTGTATTGGCCGGAATTTACGGAACGGCATTTTTATGACGCCATTTGCGAATATCAGCGGCGCGTGCGCCGGTACGGAGGATTGTAGTCGCATGGGGAAGCGGATTGCCACCGGCGTCGTGGCGGGAGCGGGATTTGTCGCCCTGCTGGCGGCGGGAGGCTGGGCGTTCGCCGCGCTGCTCGCCCTGATGGCGATGCTCGGGTACTGGGAATTCGCCCGGCTGAACGGACTCTCCGTCCGGCTGCCCGAAGTCTGGGCGGGGCTCGCCGCCGCGCTGGTCCTCGCGACGCCCGCGTGGCCTTTCGGCTGGACGGCGCCGGCGCCGTTGCCGGTGGTCTGGATATTGGCCTTTTTCTTGCTTGCCGCCACGGTGATCCGGGAAAACCGGTTCCATGTGGGACACGCCGCCGTCCTGTTCCTCGGCGCGGTTTATATCGGTTTTGGCTTCCGGTCCATGGCGCTGGTCCGGGGAGCGGAAGACGGACTGTTCTGGGCGGCCGCGGCGTTCGCCTGCGTCTGGGCGGCCGATATTGGCGCCTATTTCACGGGGCGGGCATTCGGCAGGCGCAAGCTGTGGCCCTCGATCAGCCCGAACAAGACGGTGGAAGGCGCCGTGGGCGGGCTTGCGGCTTCGGTTCTGGCGGCTTTGGCGGCCGTATGGATCTGGCCCGGGCCGATGGGCTTCGGACAAGCCGCCGTCTTCGGCCTGGCCGCGGGCGCCGCGGGCCAGCTGGGCGACCTGATCCAATCCGCGTACAAGCGGCACAGCGGGGTCAAGGACGCCGGGCGCCTCCTCCCCGGGCACGGCGGGGTGCTGGACCGGACCGACAGCTGGCTGATCGCCTTTCCGGTCCTTCAGCTGCTTGCCCTGCTGCCGGGCGCATGAAACGCAAGGTGAATCGAATGAAACGGATTGCCATCCTGGGTTCCACGGGTTCCATCGGCACGCAGACACTGGACGTGATTGAACGGCTTCCCGGCGATTTCCGCGTGGTCGGCCTGGCCGCGGGGCAGAATGCGGAACTTCTGCTCCAGCAGGCGGAGCGATTCAGGCCGAAGGTCGTGTCCGTGTCCGACCGGGCGCAGGCGGAATGGCTGGCGGCGCGGTTGCCGGAGGGCGTGCGGGCGTTGTACGGCCCGGAAGGCCTGCTGGAGGTGGCGGCGGGATGCGGCGCCGACCTGGTGGTCGGCGCGATGGTGGGCAGCGCGGGACTTAAGCCCACCCTGGCCGCCATCGAAGCCGGCGCGGCCATCGGTCTCGCCAACAAGGAAACGCTGGTCGCGGCCGGGCACATCGTCACGCGGCGGGCGGCGGAAAGGGGCGTGCCCCTGCTGCCGATGGACAGCGAACATTCGGCCATTTTCCAGTGCCTTCAGGGCGAGGATCGGAAGACGGTAAAGCGGCTGTTTCTCACGGCTTCGGGCGGAAGCTTCCGCGACCGGCGCCGGGAAGAACTGGCCCATGTGACCGTGGAGGAAGCCCTGCGCCATCCGAACTGGTCGATGGGGGCCAAGATCACCGTCGATTCCGCCACCATGGCGAACAAGGGACTGGAAGTGATCGAGGCCCACTGGCTGTTTGGCATGCCTTACGATCGAATCGAAGTTCTGCTCCACCCGGAAAGCATCGTTCATTCGCTTGTGGAATTCGCCGATTCGTCCGTGCTGGCCCAGCTGGGCCTTCCCGACATGCGGGGGCCCATCCAGTACGCGCTTTGCTATCCCGAGCGGAAACCGTCGCCGATGGAGCCCCTCGATCTGACGCGCATTGGCGCGCTGCATTTCCGTCCGGCGGATTTCGCCCGCTACCCCTGCCTGGGCATGGCCTATGAGGCGGGCCGGACCGGCGGCACGGCTCCCGCCGTGTTCAACGCCGCCAACGAGGTGGCGGTGGCCCGTTTTCTCCGGGGGGAAATCCCGTTTCTGGCCATCGAGGATATCATCGAAAAGGTGCTGGCCCGGCACGAGGCGGAGGCCGATCCGGACCTGGAGACCATCCTCGCCTGCGACGAATGGGCGCGCCGTGAAGCGGCGGCGATTTGAACCGGGCGACGGGGACCGGAGTCCGTGAGGCGGGCTCCTCCGACCGGCCCCGGGAACCGCTTCCCTTGAACCCGGTCCGGCCCCATCCGGGCGCCGCGAACCGGAACCCCGCGCCGGCGCGCAACCTGACGGCCTCCGCAGCCGTATTCTCTTGTAACGGCGGAGCGAATAATGATAATCTAAGGACAGCCGCGAGGCGGCAACGGGGGTCGTGCGCATGCAAACGCTGCAGCTTGCCATTCTCACCGTTCTGGTGTTTTTCGTCATCGTCTCCATCCACGAATTCGGCCACTATTTTTTTGCCAGGCGCGCCGGCATTCTCGTCCGGGAATTCGCCATCGGTTTCGGGCCGAAGCTGCTTTCCTTCAAGCGGGGGGAAACGCGTTTCACCCTGCGCCTTTTGCCATTTGGCGGATTCGCCCGCATGGCCGGGGAAGATCCCGAGATGTCCCTCGTGCAGAGGGGCTACGTCGTGGCAGTGGAAGAGGAGAACGGATTCGTCAAACGCATCGTGCTGGACAAACCGGAGGAGCAAGCAGGCCTCAGGCGGGGAGAAGTGCGGGCGGTTGATCTGGAGAAGGATCTCTTCATCGAGCTTGCGGACGAATACGGAGCGTCGGTCCGGCTTGCCGTGCATCCGAAGGCGATGGTCGTCCACCGGGGCGAGGAGACGCAGATCGCCCCCCTCGACCGGCAGTTTCTGCACAAGCCGGTGGGCAAGCGGGCCATGGCCATTTTCGCCGGTCCTCTCATGAACTTCGCCCTCGCTTTCGTTTTGTTCGGGGTCGTGCTGCAGATGACCGGCGTGCCCGACGCGAACTCGGACAAGGTGTTCATCGGCGGCATCTCCGCGCGGGAAGACGGGCAGCCGTCCCCGGCGGAGAAAGCCGGCCTGCGGGAAGGGGACTGGATCAAGGCCATTGACGGCAAGCCGGTGGGCGGAGACATCGAAGCCCTTGTCGAAGCCATCGGCGCTTCCGCCGGCCGGCCGATGACGTGGGTCATTGTGCGGGACGGCCGGGAAATGACCGTGACCGTGACGCCGGACCCCGACACCGGCAAGGTCGGCTTCTACCCGATGCCGGAGATGCGCGCGGCCACCGCGGGCGAAACGGTCCGCTACGCGGGGATGCAGATGGTCCAGTGGACCGATCTGATCTTCCAGGGGTTCCGCCAGCTGGTCACCGGCAATTTCCGGCTGGACGACATCGGCGGGCCGGTCAAGACGACCCAGGTCACCTACGAGGTTGCGAGCCAGGGACTCGACCGGCTGGTCGCCTGGACCGCCGTGCTCAGCCTGTACCTGGGCATTTTCAACCTGTTGCCCATCCCCGCGCTGGATGGCAGCCGCCTCTTGTTCCTGGGCTTTGAAGCCCTGCGGGGCCGGCCGGTCAATCCGAACCGCGAAAGCATGGTCCACCTCATCGGATTCGCCATGCTCATGCTGCTGATGCTCGTCGTCACCTACAACGACATTCTCGGCCTCGTCCGCCGGTAACCCGGGGGCCGTCCCGCGCGCCGCGCATCGATCCGCGCGGGAAGACGGGGAGCGGCCGCCGGGACGGCATCACTCACCGCTGTCGGAGGGAAGAAACCGCATGTCCAAGGAAAAGCAGTTCGTCACGGAAATCACGCCGCAAAGCGAGGATTTCTCCCGCTGGTATCTCGATGTCATCCGCAAGGCGGAGCTGATGGATTACGCGCCGGTGCGCGGCTGCATCGTGTTCCGCCCGGACGGCTACGAGCTGTGGGAGAACATCCAGCGGGAACTGGACCGCCGGTTCAAGGAGACCGGCCATCGCAACGCCTATTTCCCCCTGTTCATCCCGGAGCATTTTCTTCTCAAAGAGAAGGAACACGTGGAAGGGTTCAACCCCGAAGTGCCGTGGGTGACGGAAGCCGGCGGCGAGAAGCTGGAGGAGCGGCTGGCGATCCGCCCGACGTCGGAAACGATGATCGGCCACATGTACGCCCGCTGGATCAAGTCGTACCGCGACCTGCCGCTTCTCATCAACCAGTGGTGCAACGTGGTTCGCTGGGAAAAGCGCACGCTGCCGTTCCTGAGGACCAGCGAATTCCTCTGGCAGGAAGGGCACACGGCCCATGAAGACGAGGAAGACGCCCGCCGGGAAACGATGCGGATGCTGGAGGTTTACCGCGACTTCGCCGAGAACGTGCTGATGATGCCGGTCATCGCCGGCCAGAAGACGCCGTCCGAGAAGTTCGCCGGCGCCGTGGACACCTATTCCATCGAGGCGATGATGAAGGACGGCCGGGCGGTGCAGGCGGGCACGTCCCATTACCTGGGCACGAACTTCGCCGTCGCCTTCGACATCAAATATCTGAACCGCGAAAACGTGATGACCTACTGCCATACCACCTCCTGGGGCGTCAGCACGCGGTTGATCGGCGCCGTCATCATGGTGCACGGGGACGACCGGGGGCTCGTCCTGCCGCCAAAGATCGCGCCCACACAGGTGATGATCATCCCCATCGGGCCGCCGAAAGCCCGGGAACCCGTCCTCGCCAAGGCGAACGAGCTGCTGGACGAACTGAGACGGGCCGGCGTCCGCGTGCGCATGGACGACCGGGACGACGTGTCGCCGGGATGGAAGTTTAACGAGTATGAAATGCGCGGCATTCCAATCCGGCTCGAGATCGGTCCGCGGGACCTGGAAAACGGCCAGTGCGTGCTCGTTTCCCGCGTCACCGGCGAGAAGACCCCGGTTCCCCTCGACCGGGTCGCAGAGGAAGTGCCGGCGATGCTGGAGCGCGTGGGCAGGGAAATGTTCGAAAAGGCGAAACGCTTCATGGACGAGCATACCTTTGACGTGGACACGCTGGACGAGCTCAAGGCCAAATACGAAGAAACCCGCGGCTTCGCGTACGCCGGCTGGTGCGGGTCGGAGGCGTGCGAAAGCCGGGTCAAGGAGGAAACGGGAGCGACCAGCCGGAACATTCCCTTCGAGCCGGCGGTGACCAAATCCCGCTGCCTCGTGTGCGGCGAAGCCGCCCGGCATACGGTGGTGTACGCCCGGGCGTACTGAGAACGGCGCAAAAAGCGCAACAAGCGGAGCGGAATACGGGAGAGGATGGGCATGGACGCGTTGGGGGAAGCGCGCCAGGCGCTGGAAAGCCTGCTTTCGCGCATCCAGGCGCCGCCGCATTGGCTGGAGGAGCATTTCGGCGACGCCCGGATCGAACGGGTTGCCGTGCGGCGGTCCAGCCGGCGCTGGACGATCGCGATACATAAGGAAACGCTGCTTCCGCGGGACGTGTACGAGGCGTTTTGCGCCCTTGCGCGGGAGCGGCTCGCGTCCGTGGCCGACGTGGAAATCGCTTTCACCTTCGGCGAGGCGGCGGCCGCGGAAGACCTTCTGCGGGAATATTGGCCTTGTTTCGCGGCATGGGCCCAGCGGGAAATCGCCAGCGTCAACGGCTGGCTGGCGAAGGCCCGCGCGGAAGCGTCCGGTGACCTGCTGACCCTGTACCTGCCCGATGAAACGGTGCTGCAGCTGGCCCGCAAAAGGTCGGTGGACGAACTGGCCGTTCGCTTTTTCCGGCAGCGGTTCGGCTGCGTCTGCCGGATTCGCCTGGCCGTGGACGAAAACGGCCAGGACGCGTATGAAGAACTGGCCTCCCGGATCCGGGAAGAAGAGCGGGAAGAGGTGCTGCGGATCGTGACCGCGGCGAAGGAAGAAGCCGTCGCGGCGGAAGCCGACGGCCCGCAGCCGATCCGGCTCGGCGCCGAAATCCCCGACGAGCCGGTGCCGCTTTCCTCCATCACCGGAGAAGAAAAGCGGGTCACGGTGCAGGGCGAAGTGTTCGGGCTGGAAACCCGCGAGACGCGGAGCGGAAGCACGCTGTACCAATTTTATCTGACGGACCGCACCGACTCCATCCTCGTGAAAGTTTTCGGCAAGACGAAGGACGAAAACCGGACGCTCTCCGGTCTCGCCGAGGGCAAATGGCTGAAACTGCGGGGCCGGGTGGAATTGGACCGGTATCTCAACCCGCCGGAACCGGTGCTCATGCCCGCCGACATCCGCGAAACGGCGGCGCCGGAGCGGGTCGACGACGCGGAAGAGAAGCGGGTCGAGTTCCACCTGCACACCACGATGAGCGCAATGGATGCCGTCACTTCCGTCGAGGCGTACATCAAGCGGGCGGCGAAATGGGGCCACCCCGCCGTCGCGGTGACCGACCACGCCGTCGTGCAGGCCTATCCGGAAGCGGCGAAGGTGGCCAAAAAACACGGCGTCAAGGTCATCTACGGCCTGGAAGCCAACCTGGTGAACGACGCCGTGCCCATCGTGCTGGCACCGCGCAAACAGGATCTCAAGGCCGCCGAGTACGTCGTGTTCGACATTGAAACGACGGGGCTTTCGGTGACGGGCAGCAAGATCATCGAACTGGCCGCGGTCCGCATGAAGGAAGGCCGCGAGCTGGCCCGCTTTTCCACCTTTGTCAACCCGCACGAACCCATCCCGCACCACATCTCGCAACTGACGGGAATCACCGACGACATGGTGAAGGACGCGCCCGATATCGAGCCGGTGCTTCGGGATTTCCTCGCTTTCGTCGGCGACGCGGTGCTGGTGGCGCACAACGCCCGTTTCGACATCGGCTTCATTCGGGAAAACTGCCGGCTCCTGGGCTTGCCGCAGCCGGAAAATCCGGTGTTGGACACGCTGGAGTTGGCGCGGTTTCTGCATCCGCGGCTCAAGAACCACCGGCTGAACACGCTGGCGGAGCTGTACAGCGTACCCCTCAGGCAGCATCACCGCGCCATCGACGACACCGTCGCCCTGGGCGGCGTTCTGAACGGGCTGCTCCGGGACGTCATGGCCCGCGGCATTACGGATCTTTCCCGCCTCAACGAGGCGCGGGGAGATTCCTGGAGGACGTCGCACCCGTACCATTGCGGCATCTACGCGCTGAACGCCGCCGGCAAGAAGAACCTGTACAAGCTGGTGTCCCTGTCCCACACGGAATATTTCCACAAGGTGCCCTGCATTCCGAAAAGCAAGCTGATCGAGCTCCGCGACGGGCTGCTCGTCATGTCCGGCTGCGAAAAGGGCGAGCTTTTCGAAGCGGTGCTGAACAAGTCGGAAGAAGAAGCCGAGGAAGTGGCGGCGTTCTACGACGTGCTGGAAATCCAGCCGGTGGAGTTCTACCTGCATTTGGTGGACAAGGGCACCGTGAACAGCCGGGCCGAGATCGAGGAAGCCCTGCGCAAGATCTGCCGCATCGGCGAGAAGCTCGGCAAGCCCGTCGTCGCCACCGGCAACGTCCATTACCTGGATCCGGAAGACAAGGTGTTCCGCGACATCACCATCCACGGCATCACCGGCTTCAGCCCGCTGAAGGAGCAGCGCAAGCCGGACGCGCATTTCCGCACGACGAAGGAAATGCTGGAGGCGATGGCGTTCCTCGGGCCGGACAAGGCCTACGAGACGGTGGTGACCAACACCCGCGTGCTGGCCGAGCGGTTCGAAACGTTCCCGCTTTTCCCGGACAAGCTGTTCACCCCGGTGATCGAAGGGGCGGACGAAGAAATCCGGCGGAAATGCTATGCCCGGGCGCGGGAGCTGTACGGCGATCCGCTGCCGGAAGTCGTGGAGAAACGCCTGGAGAAGGAACTGACGCCCATCATCAAGTACGGTTTTTCCGTGAACTACCTCATTTCCGAGCGATTGGTGAAAAAGTCCAACGAAGACGGTTATCTGGTCGGGTCGCGGGGGTCCGTCGGCTCATCCGTCGTGGCCACGTTCCTCGGCATCTCCGAGGTCAATCCCTTGCCGGCGCATTACCTGTGCCCCAATCCCGAATGCAAGCACAGCGAATGGTTCCTTGACGGCAGCGTGCGCAGCGGGTTCGACCTGCCGGACAAGCCGTGCCCGAAATGCGGGCGAACGATGAAGGGCGACGGCCAGGACATTCCGTTTGAAACGTTCCTTGGCTTCCAGGGCGACAAGGTGCCGGACATCGACCTCAACTTCTCCGGCGAGTACCAGGCGAGGGCGCACAATTACACGAAGGAGCTGTTCGGCGAGAAAAACGTGTTCCGCGCCGGCACCATCAGCACCGTGGCGGACAAGACGGCGTACGGCTTTGCCAAGAAGTACCAGGAAGACCACGGCAAGGCGTGGCGCGGCGCCGAACTGGCACGTCTGGCCGCCGGCTGCACCGGCGTCAAGCGCAGCACCGGCCAGCATCCGGGCGGCATCATCGTCGTGCCGGATTACATCGAAGTGGAAGACATCACGCCGGTCCAGTATCCGGCGGACGACACCACCTCGGAATGGAAGACGACGCATTTCGATTACCACGCCTTCGACGCCAACCTGCTCAAGCTGGACATTCTCGGCCACGACGATCCGACGATGATGCGGATGCTGCAGGATCTCACGGGCGTCGATCCGACGACGATCCCGATGAACGATCCCAAGGTGATGAGCCTGTTCAATTCGGTGGAAGCCCTGGGCGTCACGCCGGAGCAGATCCGCACGCCAGTGGCGACCTACGGGATTCCCGAAATGGGCACCCGCTTCGTGCGCCAGATGCTGGAGGAGACGAAGCCGTCCACCTTTGCCGACCTGTTGCAGATTTCCGGCCTGTCCCACGGCACCGGCGTATGGCTGGGCAACGCGCAGGAGCTCATCCGCAGCGGCACCTGCACCATCAAGACGGTGATCGGCTGCCGCGACGACATCATGCTGTACCTGATCTACAAAGGCATGGAAGCCTCCCTTGCCTTCAAGATCACCGAGAGCGTGCGCAAGGGGAAGGGCCTCACGCCGGAGTGGATCGAGGAAATGAAAAAATGCGGCGTCCCGCAGTGGTACATCGATTCGTGCCTGAAGATCGAGTACATGTTCCCGAAGGCGCACGCCGCCGCTTACGTCATTTCCGCGGTGCGCACGGCGTACTACAAGCTGTATCACCCGATCGCCTTCTACGCGGCCTATTTCTCGGTGCGGGCGGCGGACGACTTCGACGTGGAGCTGTTCTGCCGGGGGTACGACGCGATTCTGCGCGCCCTGGAGGAGATCGAGGCGAAGGGTCCGCAGGCGACGGCGAAGGAAAAGAACATGATTCCGATCCTGGAAATGGGGCTGGAGATGACGGCGCGGGGCTTCCGCTTCAAGCCGGTGGACCTGTACCGTTCGGACGCGACCCGGTTCATCATCGACGGGGACGCGCTCATCCCGCCCTTCGCCGCCGTGCCCGGCATCGGCGAAAGCGCGGCGCGGGCCATAGCGGCGGCGCGGGAGGAAGGGCCGTTCGTGTCCGTGGAAGATTTCCAGCAACGGGCGAAGGCGAGCAAGACGGTGGTGGAGCTTCTGTCCGGCATGGGCTGTTTCCGGGATCTTCCCGAATCGAACCAGCTGGTGCTGTTTTGAGGGTCGGGCGGTTCCGTCCTTCCTCTCCCGGGAGCCACCCGCCCTTCCTGATCCGGGAACCATATGGACAAAAGTGCATTTATTTCCGCGTTTTCACGGGCGATTCGGGAAAATAACGACAATAGTGCCATTATTTACAGACCGAATCCCCGAAATTGCACAATTTTTTCCAATTTAAGTGCACAAAGTGCCTTTATTTTTCCGGCATGGCCGTTTTCATGGAAAAATAAAGGCATTTTTGTCTATCTTCGGATTTGCCCGTCGGGTTCGTGCGGATCGAAGGACAGTTGGGGGCAGACCCCGTGCTCCGCTCCCCGCTCATCGGGCCCCCCTTGCGGCAAAGACGGGACGACGCCGGTTGCCCTGACCGAACCGCGGACCGGGGGCGGATCGCCGCGACGCGCCGATCGCCTTGGACGAACCGGACACCACGACCCGGGGGCGGACCGCCACCGGTGCGCCGGCCGTAAAGAATCGGCGGGCTGAAGTGACGGATCCGGCGGGCACGGCACCCTGGTGATCGGGAAATGCCGGCTTCAGGGAAATGTTGGTCGGACCTTCCGCTTCTTGGTCAGGAGAGCCCTCGGCGCTCGAACGCTTCCCGCCTCGAAATTCCCGCAAAAAACGGTTGTCATCCGCCGTTCGATATGGTATAGTACATTTGGTAAGCATGCTGAAAATTGCCGTCTGCCGAAGAGTGGGGAAACCCACTCTTTACGTTTTGTCGCGGCAGCGCCCATGCATTTCCGGAGGGAGCGCAGGTGAACGAAGCGAAAATCCGATCCGTGGTGGAGTCGTTTTTGCTGCCCTATCTGGAGAAAAACGGCTTCGAGCTGTACGACATCGAGTACGTCAAGGAAGGCGGCAGCCGTTTTTTGCGGATCTTCGTCGACAAGGAGGGCGGGATCGACGTAGAGGAATGCACGGCCATTTCCGAGTTCGCCAGCGCCAGGCTGGACGAACTTGATCCGATTCCCGAGGCGTATTTTCTCGAGGTCAGCTCCCCCGGAGCGGAGAGGCCCTTGAAAACCCGAGCCCACGTGGAAAAAGCCGTCGGCAAGCTGGTCTATGTGAAAACCTGCGAACCGGTGGACGGTTTCAAGGAATTCGAAGGCGTATTGGAAAAGTTTGACGGCGATGTGATGACCGTGTCCGTGGGACGGAAACGCCATGAGATTCCTTACGCCAAGGTGGCCTTCGCCAGGCTGGCCATCGCGTTCTGAACCATGAAAGGAGGTTGCAACGGCACATGAGCAAGGAGTTGATCGAAGCGCTGGCCGAAATCGAGCGCGAAAAAGGGATCAGCAAGGACGTGCTGATCGAAGCGATCGAAGCGGCTCTCATCTCCAGCTACAAGCGAAATTTCAGCACGGCGCAGAACGTGCGGGTCGACATCAACCGGACCACGGGCCAGATCAAGGTGTTCGCGCGCAAGACCGTCGTGGAGGAAGTGTTCGATCCGCGCCTGGAGATTTCGCTGGAGGCGGCGCGCAGCATCAACCCCCTTTACAATCTGGACGACATCGTGGAAATCGAAGTCACGCCCAGCGATTTCGGGCGGATCGCGGCGCAGACGGCCAAGCAGGTGGTCACGCAGCGCATCCGCGAGGCGGAACGCGGACTGATTTATAACGCCTTCGTCGACAAGGAACAGGACATCGTCACGGGCATCGTATTGAGGGCGGACCAGCGCAACCTGTACGTCGATCTCGGAAAGGCGGAAGCGATCCTGCCCCTCACCGAACTGATGCCCGGCGACCGCCTGAAGCAGGGCGACCGGGTGAAGACGTTCATCGTCAAGGTGGAGAATACGAACAAAGGCCCGCAGATCATCCTGTCCCGCACGCACCCCGGGCTGCTCAAGCGGCTGTTTGAACTGGAGGTTCCGGAAATTTTCGACGGCACGGTGGAGATTCGTTCCGTCGCCCGCGAAGCGGGCCAGCGCTCCAAGATTGCGGTCTATTCGCGCAACCCCGAGGTGGACCCCATCGGCGCCTGCGTCGGGCCCAGAGGCACGCGGGTACAGACGGTGGTCAACGAGCTCAGGGGCGAAAAAATCGACATCGTCCGCTGGTCGGAAAATCCGGAGGAATATGTCGCCAACGCCCTCAGCCCGTCGAAGGTGCTGGAAGTGATCGTTTTCCCGGAAGAAAAGACGGCGCGGGTCATCGTGCCCGACAATCAGCTGTCGCTGGCCATCGGCATCAAGGGCCAGAACGCCCGTCTTGCGGCCAAGCTGACCGGATGGAAGATCGACATCAAGAGCGAGTCGCAGGCCGAGGAGGAGTTCGGACGGCAGCGGGCCTCCGGCGAAACGATGCACCAGGACGGCGTCACCATCGACTCCTGACGCGTCCCGGGCGGCAAACGGGAGGGAAGTGCCTTGAGACCGCGCAAGATTCCGCAGCGCAAGTGCGTCGCCTGCCAGCGGATGATGCCGAAGCGGGAACTGATCCGGATCGTCCGCACGCCCCAGGGGGAAATCGAAATCGACCTGACGGGGAAAAAAGCGGGCAGGGGCGCGTACCTGTGCGGCCAGGCCAGTTGCTTCAAGCTCGCCAAGAAAACGAAGGCGTTCGAACGGGCGCTCAAAGTGCCGGTGGAACCGGCCATCTACGACCGGCTTGAGGCGGAATTCATCCGCGTGGAAGACGAATTTGCCGCCGGCAAGGAGCGTGCGGACGACGATGACGACGGATAGGACGCTGGGACGGATCGGCCTGGCGATGCGCGCCGGCAAGATCGTCACCGGCGAAGACGGCGTGCTGGAGGCGATCCGCTCGGGAACGGCCTGTCTGGTCCTGATCGCGGCGGACGCTTCCGCGCGGACGCGAAAAGTGGTCGAGGACAAATGCCGCAGCAGGGCGGTGCCCCTGCTCACCGGATACAGCCGATATGAACTCGGAGCGGCGGTCGGCAAGCCGGAGCGCGTGCTGCTCGCCGTGACCGACCGGGGTCTCGCCGATCTGATTCGCGGAGGTTGGACCGAACCAACGGAGGTGGAGAATATTGAGCAAACAGGAAACGAAGGAAACCAAAGATAAACTTCGCGTATACGAATACGCCAAGCAGCTCAGCATGAGCAGCAAGGAAATCATTACGATCCTCAAGCGGATGAACGTCCCCGTCAACAACCATATGAGCGTCATGGAAGACCATATGATCGAGGCGGTGGAGCGATTTTTCCAGCAGGTGAGGGAAAGGGCCGCGGCGCGCATGGCCGCCCAGCAGGCGGCGCAGCAGGCCGCCAAGGCCAAGGCTGCCGCCGAAGCGGCCCGCAAGGCCCAGCAGGCCGCGCAGGCGCAGCAGGACACGCCGGTCTACCAGCGTCCCGCCGCGCCGGCGCGGCCGAAGGAGGACCGGCAGCGCCAGACGGCGCAGGCCTCCGCGGCTGCGCGGCCGCAACCGCAGGGCCAGGCGCAGGCGGCAAAACCGGCCGGCGCGGCTCCGGCGCAGCCTCACGCGCGGGACAAGAGGGCGTCTGCAGCGCAGACGGTTCAACGTCCCGCCGCTTCCGCGGCGCCCGCGGCGCAGCCGAAAACCGACGACCGCGCGAAGGGCGCCGGAGCGGCCCCCGCTCCCCGCGGCGACCGGCCGCAGCCGGCGGGACGCGGCGACAGGCCCGACCGGGGTGACCGGGGCGGCCGGCCGCAGGGCCGCGGCGGGCGCGGACCGGGCGGTCCCGGCCGCGGCCGCATGGTCATTCCCGCTCCGCCTCCGCAGGTAACGGCGCAGCAAAGCGGACGCGACAGACGCGGCGAATCCCGGGGCGGCCGCGACGGCGGTCACGGACGCAAAGGCAAGGACGTCGAATACGGCGGCAAGCGCTTCATGGACGACGGGCGCTTCGAGGAAGCCTTCAAGAGCAAGGGGAAGGGCAAACACGCCAGGGAGAAAGGCGCCCAGACCCGCGAGAAGATCGACAACACGCCGAAAAAGATCATCGTGCGCGGCGAGATGACCGTCGGCGAGCTGGCGAAGCTGCTGCACAAAGACGTGGCCGAAGTGATCAAGAAGCTGCTCATGATGGGCGTCATCGCGACGATCAACCAGGTGCTGGATCTGGACACGATCGTGCTCACGGCCAGCGAGTTCGGGGTGGAGACGGAAGTCAAGATCCCCGTGGAGGAGACCGAATTCGAAACCATCGAGGAACAGGACGATCCGGAATCCCTCGTGACGCGGCCTCCGGTGGTGACCATCATGGGCCACGTCGACCACGGGAAAACGACGCTGCTTGACGCGATCCGCGAGACGCGGGTGGCGGCCGGCGAAGCCGGGGGCATCACCCAGCACATCGGGGCCTATCAGGTGGAAGCGCAAGGGAAAAAGATCACTTTCCTCGACACGCCGGGCCATGAGGCGTTTACGGCCATGCGCGCCCGCGGCGCCCAGGTGACCGACATCACCGTGCTGGTGGTGGCGGCGGATGACGGCGTCATGCCGCAGACGGTGGAAGCGATCAACCACGCCAAGGCGGCGAACGTGCCCATCATTGTGGCGGTGAACAAGATCGACCTGCCGGAAGCCAATCCGGACCGGGTGAAGCAGGAGCTCATGAACTACGGCCTGGTGCCGGAAGAATGGGGCGGCGACACCATTTACGTCCCCGTGTCGGCGAAACAGCGCACCAATCTGGATTCGCTTCTGGAAATGATCCTTCTGGTCGCGGAAGTGAACGACTACAAGGCCAATCCGAACAAGCGCGCCCGCGGCACGGTGCTGGAAGCGGAGCTGGACAAGGGCAAGGGCCCCGTGGCTCGCGTGCTCGTCCAGCACGGCACGCTGAAGGTGGGCGACGCCCTGGTGGCCGGCGACGTATTCGGCCGCGTGCGGGCGATGATCAACGACCGCGGCCGCCGGATCAAGGAAGCCGGACCGTCCACGCCGGTGGAGATCACCGGGCTCAGCGACGTGCCCCAGGCGGGCGACCAATTCATGGTGTTCGAGGACGAACGGAAAGCCCGGGAAATCGCCGAGAAACGGGCCATCAAATCGCGCCAGTCGGCCTTGCAGCAGCAGCATCGCGTCACGCTGGACGATCTGTTCAGCAAGATCAAGGAAGGCCAGATCAAAGAACTCAACGTCATTTTGAAAGCAGACGTGCAGGGCTCGGTGGAGGCGCTCAGGAGCGCACTGGAGAAAATCGACATCGAGGGCGTGCGCGTCCGGATCATCCACAGCGGCGTGGGCGCCATCACCGAATCCGACATCCAGCTTGCCCTCGCTTCCTCTGCGATCGTCATCGGCTTCAACGTCCGGCCTGAGCCGGGCGCGGCGGCGATGGCGGAACAGGAGAAGGTCGACGTGCGCCTGCACCGGATCATTTATGAAGTCATCAGTGAAATCGAGCAGGCCATGAAGGGCATGCTCGAACCGGTGAAACGCGAAAAAGTGATCGGCCACGCGGAAGTGAGGGAAACGTTCAAGATCAGCAAGGTGGGCACGATCGCCGGCTGCTACGTGACGGACGGCAAGGTGGTCCGCAACGCGGACGCCCGCCTCGTCCGCAACGGCATCGTCATTTACGAGGGCAAGATCGAATCGCTCCGCAGGTTCAAGGACGACGTGCGGGAAGTGCCCGAAGGCTACGAATGCGGACTTACGCTGGAAAGGTACAACGACATCCAGGTGGGAGACCGGATCGAGGTAACCGTGATGGAAACGGTCGAAACGTAAGTTCTGCCGGGATGGCGAGGTGACGGGCATGGCCAGATACCGGGTCGGCCGGATTGGCGAACAGATCAAAAAGGAAATCAGCGATTTGATCCGAACGGAGCTGAAGGACCCGCGCATCGGGTTCGTTACGATCACGGGGGTCGAAGTTACGGGAGACCTGTCGCTGGCCCGCGTTTACCTTAGCATATTGGGCAGCGAAGAAGAACGGGCGGAGACGCTTAAGGCGCTGGGGAAGGCCAAAGGCTTCCTGCGGTCCGAACTGGGCAGGCGCATCCGCCTCCGGCAGACGCCGGAAATCGAATTTCGTTTCGACAGCTCCATCGACCACGGTCAGCGCATCATGGAGCTGCTGAAGCAGATCAATCAGGAGAGAGGTTCCCCATGAATCCGAATCCGGGCGCCGGCCTGCGCCTGTCTCCTCCGGAAACGAATCCGGAGTGGGAAGGCCGGCTGCGGGATGCCGTCGCTTTCTTGAGGCGGCATGACGATTTTCTCATCGTTTCCCATCAGCAGCCCGACGGAGACGCCATCAGCTCCACGGTGGCCGCCGGATGGCTGCTGGAGCGCCTCGGCAAGTCGTTTTGCATGTACAACGAAGGACCCGTGCCGTCGAGGATGCGCCATTTGTGGAGATGCGACCGGATTGTCGTCGCGGACGGCCTTCCGGCGGGGCGAAAATTCAGGCGTGTCGTTTGCGTCGACTGCGCCGACTTCGCCCGCATCGGCCGGGCCGCGGCGTGGATTGCGGATGACGCGGAAATTTTGAATATCGATCATCACGCGACCAACGAGGGGTTTGGCGCCCTGAACCTGGTCAGGGCCGAGGCTGCGGCGACGGCGGAAATCATGTTTGAGCTCTTGCAGACGGCGGACGTGGAATGGGACAAGGACATCGCCAATGCCATCTACACCGGCCTGCTGACGGACACGGGCGGGTTCCGGTACGCCAACACCACTCCTTATGTAATGTCCATCGCCTCGTTCCTGCTGGAACGGGGAGCGGATGGCCCCGGATTGGCGGAGGCGCTGCTGGAACGGATTTCTCTGGAGCAGCTGCACATGCTGCAGCGCGCCCTGCCCCGCCTCTCGCTGACCCCGGACCGGAAGATCGCCTGGTTGTGGGTAACGGAACAGGATCTTCGGGAAACGGGGGCCGGCAACGAACACCTGGAAGGACTGGTGACGTATCCCCGCAATCTGGAGGGCGTCGAGGTCGGCATCCTGTTCAAGCAGATGGGCGAGGGGGCGGTGAAGGTCAGCCTCCGGTCGGCCGGCACGGTGGACGTGGCGCGGGTGGCCAAGGCGTTCGGCGGGGGTGGCCATGTGCGCGCCGCCGGATGCCGCCTGGAGGCGCCGCTGTCCGAGGCGATCGACCGCCTGGTGGCGGAGGTGCAAAGCGCGCTGGAGGAATCATGATCAGGAACCGCTCAAAGCCGAACGAAAACGGAAAGCCGTTGGAGCAGCCGGGAAACGGGCAGCCGTCGGGACAACCGTCCGGGCGTTCTGAAAGCGGGCGGTTGTCCGGTCAACCATCGGGACATTCCGATACCGGACGGTTGCCGGGAACTTGGGGACAGGGACAGCCGGAAGGGCGGCCGGGAAAGGATCGGGCGCCGGGACGACCGGGAAACGCTCAGCCTGTTGAGCGGCCGGCGGGGTCCCCCGAGCCGGAAGGCGTCCTCGGCGTCTGGAAGCCTGCCGGCTGGACGTCCCACGACGTGGTGGCAAAGGCGCGGCGGCTCATCGGGGTGCGCCGCATCGGCCACGCGGGCACCCTCGATCCGGCGGTGACCGGCGTGCTGCCGCTGTGCGTCGGTCGCGCGACCCGGCTGGTCGAATTTTTGCAGGAACTGCCCAAAAGCTATGAAGCGGTGGTCGTGTTCGGCGTGGCGACCGACACCGACGACCTGACGGGCCGCGTGGTTGAGGAAGCGGACGCCTCCGCCCTGACAGGGGAGGAAATCCGCCGGGCCATCGCTTCCTTCGAGGGCGAACAGGAGCAGCTGCCGCCGATGGTGTCGGCCGTCCGGGTGGACGGCAAGCGGCTTTACGAATACGCGCGGGAAGGCAGGACGGTGGAGCGGAAACCGCGCCGGATCACGATCCACGAGATCCGGACGCTGGACGTTGACACCGGGGTTCCCCGGCCGCGGGCCCGCTTCCGGATCCGCTGCTCCAAGGGCACCTACATCCGCTCGCTTTGCGCCGACATCGGGCGGAAGCTGGGCGTGCCCGCTTCCATGGCGGAGCTGGTGCGGACGGAGAGCGCCGGATTGAAAAAGGAGCATTGTGTGGACCTGGATCGGCTGGCCGTTCTGGCGAAAGAGGGGCGCCTGGCGGAAGCGCTGCTGCCGGGCGACCGGCTGCTCACCCATCTGCCCGCCGTCACCGCGAACCGCCGCGCGGCTTCCGGCGCCCTGCACGGCCGGGCGCTGGACCCCGCCGATCTTGAAGGCGGCTTCATGCACGCGGACCGTTTCCGGTTGTACGGGCCGGAAGGGGAATTCATCGGCATCTTTCGTTTCGATCATGCGCGCGGCGCGGCCGTTCCCGTCAAGGTGATGGGCAGGCCGCAAGACGGATGAAGCGTCGGACGACGCGAACGTGCCGCAGGAGAGGACGACATCATGGAACGCTACAACATCGCTTATTCTTCCGTATTCGCCCGTCCCGGCGCCTGGCGTCCGCCGCATGGGGAAGACGGGCTGTCGCTGGCCATTGGTTTTTTCGACGGCGTGCACCTGGGACACGCCGAGGTGATCCGCGAAGCCGTCCGCACCGGTCTTGCGCGCGGGCTTCGTCCGGCGGTGCTCACCTTCGATCCGCATCCCCGCCTCGTGCTCGGCCGGGACCCGGAACGGGTCCGGGTGCTTACGCCGCTGGAGGACAAAATCCGCCTGCTCGAAGAGCTCGGCGTCCGGCTTGTCTACGTGATCCAATTCGACCGCGCATTCGCGGGGGTGCCGGCGGAACGCTTCGTCCGCGAACTGCTCCTGCCCATGGGCGTGCGGACCGCCGTGGTCGGCTTCGATTTCCGGTTCGGCCGCGGGGGAGCGGGAGATGCGGAAACCTTAAGGACCGCGGGGGACGGGCGGATCGACGTCCGGGTCATCCGGCCGGTGACGGCGGACGGCGTGAAGACCGGCAGTTCGGAAATCCGCGAACGCCTTGAAGCCGGCGACTGCGAAGGAGCGGCGCGCATGCTCGGGCGGCCTTACGAGTTTCGGGGCGTCGTGGTCGCCGGCGACGGCCGGGGACGCCAAATCGGCTTTCCGACGGCCAACCTGTCTCTTTCGCACCCGTATGTGCTTCCCCGAAGCGGAGTATACGCCGTGATCGCGCGGTTCGCGGGGGAAAGCCCGGACCGGCCGCTGCCGGGCGTGATGAACGTCGGCGTCCGTCCGACTTTTGCGGGAGGGGACGGCGCGCCACGGGTGGAAGTCCATCTGTTCGATTTTTCCGGCGACCTGTACGGGCGCGAGATGATCGTGTCCCTCAGGCATTTCCTGCGGCCGGAGCAACCGTTCCCTTCGGTACAGGCGCTGGTCGGGCAAATCGGCCGCGACGCGGAACGGGCCCGGGCCCTGCTGCAGGGATCGCTGAGCCGCCAGGAACCGTAAAAGGCGCGGCCGGCCGCCCGGGGGAGACCTGCGGCCATGGAAGGGGCGCTGTGAGGATGAACGTCGCGGATCTGATGGCGGCGTTGGACGGGCGGATCGATCTGGCGAGTGTGCTGTGGCTTTTGCCGCTTACCTTTGTGTTCCATGATTTTGAGGAAATCCTGAAGGTCGAAAGCTGGCTGGCCAGGCACGGGGAACACGTGCTCGGAAGGACGCCTCCCTATATCCGGCGGTTCCTGAGAGACACGTTCCGGATGAATACGAAACAGTTCGCAAAAGATGTGCTGTGGCTTTATACGTTCATTTTCGGCGTGACGGCCGCGGCGGTGTTCTTTGACGTCTATCTTCCCTATCTTGCGGTGCTTGCCGTTTATTTTCTGCATGTTTTCACGCATGTCGGGCAGGCCGTCTTGCTGCGCATGTATACGCCGGGGGTAACGACGGCGGTGCTGATCGTCCTGCCGTATTCGCTTTATGCTTACTACAGGCTGCTTGACGAAGGCGTCGTCGGGTGGAACGACGTCGCCTTGGGCGTCGCGCTCGCCATGCTCTGCATGCCGGTTGTTTTCCTGTTGGCGCTAAGGGGCAGGAATCGGGCCGTGAACCGGAACTGAGTGCCGTTGTCGATTTTCTGTCAAGCGTCTGTGAAAATGTCAGGTTAACTGTTCTATGAAAATGTCAGGGATGATAGCTGATTAAACAGCCCCCGTCCTCTTGCAGACTAGCCGGA